>Ga0209084_1002001_pt1 | contig 16397 bp, 13 predicted proteins | sample C_130820_MF_Meta_FD_187309 | JGI IMG/M metagenome (GOLD analysis project Ga0209084, IMG submission 187309) | Freshwater microbial communities from Lake Croche, Canada to study carbon cycling - C_130820_MF_MetaG (SPAdes) (version 2) | ecosystem: Environmental > Aquatic > Freshwater > Lake... | reverse complement strand
TTTTCTTATACACAGGTGCAGGTGTTGTAACAGCTGTACGACTTACAAAAGCTTCCTTGCCATAAAATGCAGCAACAATTGCAGCCACCGACACAAAATAAGTTGGCGCCATATCACCTAAAATTTTTGCTGCTGTGTCTAGGTGTATGTATGTGGCCAGTACAACAGCAAACGGATAAAGTAACATTCCAAAAAGTGCAAACCAAGCCATGTTACGTTGCGCATCTTGGCGTTTGTCTTCATTTTCTAATTCTACTAATTGTTGATCCATGTTAAATTCAGCGTCTGTGATTACCCCATCACCATCTAAGTCATATTTTTCATATTGTGAATTTGGTTGTAGTTTTTTCATTGTTTGGCATCCTTTGAACCAATAGAATTTGAGGGTTCCCGAGGTTTAACAACAGGAGGTGGTGGTAATACAGGTTTAGGAATTTGAACACATACCGCTTTTATTTGAGGGTTTAATTGCTGGGTTTTAATTTCACTAATAGTTTTTACGCATGAGGATTCTTCTGGAAAATTGCCAACATATTGTATAGTTGGAGTAATTAACCCAAAGCTAATTAATACAATTGTCCATATATAATCCGGCATAGTTTACTCACTTTCAAATATACTTTTTTGTTTTTTATACCAATCTAGCCATGCTGAATTTTTTGCAGCACACTCATGATACAGAGTATAATTTTCAGTAACAGTTTTTGTATAATCAACTATACTAATCTTTTCACCTGTAAGTTGTTTTAAATTTTTACAAGGTTCTTGCAATAACTCAGGTGCCGTAGGAAAATTCCTAGCAACAGGCACTGTGGTAGAACAACCAGCTAAAAATAATAGTAGTATTAAAACTAATTTCATTTTGTTGCCTCATTGTGAGCGTTAACAATAATATTAGGAATTTCACAGTTTTCTATGAACTGTATGACTTCTTGATTGCGTACTACATCACGATCAATATACTTTGTTATAGTATCACCACGTTCACGAATTACTTGAATTTGTTTTACGGTTTGGGTAACTATTTCAGTATTAGTTTCTGCTGATTTAACTTCGGCTACAAGAACGCGTTTTTGTAGTTCCGCAACTTTGGCTTCCCATTGTTTGTCATTTTCAATACCACCTTGAAACCATACCGCCGCTACAGTTAAACATAGTGATGCTAACTGTAGTGGTAATTGGTAGGTGTTTATAAACGGCACAAACTTAACAAAGTAACTTGCGACTAAACCTAGGATACCTAAAACAAGTACTACATCAAATACCCAATAAGGGAATAGTGTTAAGAGCCACATATTAGTCCTTTATCTTTTGCCAAATACTTTGTATTCAAGTAGGTCAATGCGACTATCCAAATCTGCACGGGCTAAGGCCGAGTCTTCACGGATTTTGGCCCGGCCCAATGCTGCTTCTTCTCTCATGGCAGCAAAATCTTTTACACGCTCTAGGGTCATTGCTGCTCGGGCCAGTGCTGCTTCTTCCTTGATCTTTTCCATCTCAATGGTGGTGCCTTGGGGCGGAATGGCCTTGTTTTCGGCACTCACTACCACATTGATTTTGCTTTGTAGCACAGTAAGATCATGACTGGCTGCACTCAATGCCGTCATGAGATACACTATGCATGAAAACATGATGGGTATTCCTGCAAAGGTTATCTTCTCGACCAGGCCACCTTTACTGGCAGCAGCCATCTGAGTTTCTCTTAGTTCTTTTACATCTTTAACTAGTGCTTCAATATCATGTTCTTGTGTTGACATATTATGCTCCTAATACATGTAGTGCATGTTCGTAGTGTTTGATACGATCTTCTAAACCAATATAACCGCCATTAATACGTTTAGTCATAGCTTTAATATCGCCAGTATCAGCTAGTGAATTAAGATCATTGCACTCCCAAAACCAGCAAGCACTTTGTACAGCACCTGCAAATGTTGCTAAATACTCTGGCATTTCTTCAAGCGGAGTTTCAATTGAATCTGCAAAACTAAGGTAGTTGTCATGACCAGTTAACTGAATTAACCCACGTCCGCAATAACGGTAGCCATCACCTGATGTTTCATCGCCATTGCCCATGCGATTAGCATACACACGATTAGCAATCTTTTCAGGTTGATGAGCATAGGCTTCAGCTAGGTCACTAGTAGGAAAGTATTTAGGGAATACTTTTTGTAAGCTATCTGCTTTGTAGTTTAGGTTTTCTTTAATTGCAGAGAATCCGCCGGATTCGTGCACGCACTGTGCAAGAAACGCGGCAATTCGTTCTGGGGTATTAATTTCGTATTCTGGTAGAATACTAGTTAGGGCCTCATGCCAGTCTGCCAAATTTGTGTTATTTGGCAAGATTTGCTTTAGCTGATGTAGTGTTAAGTCCATTACTGTGTTTCAATCCAGTTTACTGTAACTTCATCCCACATATACATTTTTCCATCTGTGGGCATAGCCACAGGTGCTGTCCAGTTGCAAGTTTCTTCCACCAATACCCAGCTTGCAAACGGCTTAGGCGGAATAAAAGCATTTTTGGTTTCATCAAATGAGTAACCAATTCCAGCATAGTTCTTACGAAAATTGCCGTTATAGCTAGTTTGTTTCCATGTGCCACCAAACAAACGTTCGCAAAAAGCTTGTCCAATATATTCTTTTTCTGTACCGTCAGCACTGGCGGTATCTGCATTGCTTACAACGATAACTTGTGTAACAACGCCGTCTTCAATTTTAGCAAAATGTGCCATTTAATTATTTCCTGTAATTTTGTTAATAAACTCGCTATCCCAAATTGTGGGTATAGACTCCTCAAACGCCTTGATTTTTTCCATTGTTTCGGTGATCTCCGTCCAAGTTGGACATGGACGAAGATCATCCCAACGTGTTATGTTGCTATTGGTTATTTCCCACTTAGCATTTGGTCGTAGTAATTGCATTGCTGTTTCAATGCCATAAAGTTGATAGATTTGTGTCATGTTAGTTTAATTATAACCACTCCGCTTCCGCCAGCAGCACCTGCTCTTAAGGTACTAGAACCATCATTGGCGCCACCACCTCCACCGCCACCTGTGTTTGCTGTGCCAGAGGTAGCTGTAGTAACAGTGTTAGAACTACCATTTCCACCACCACCTACACCACCAACACCAGCTGTGCCAGATCCATTCAAAGCACCTCCTCCGCCTCCGGAGTAATAAACTCCATTCCAAATAATACCAGCACCACCAGCACCAGCTACAGAACCACCGGCTCCGCCCACCGCATTAGCACCACCGCCACCACCGCCACTACTGCCATTTCCAGAATTTGCACCGCCATTATTTCCTTGACTTGGACTTGTTGAAGGAGTATTACCGGTACCTCCACTAGCTACTCCCGTAGATGCTGAACCACCACCACTACCACCATTGCCAGCAACTACATAAGTATTACTACCACTAAAACTACCGCCACCACCACCGCCAGTAGAAGTAATACTTGAAAGTACTGAGTCACTACCATTTGTTCCTGCATTAGCACGATTTGAACTACCAGCACCAGCAGCTCCTACAGTAATAGTATAATTTGTATTAGCTGTTAATGCAAGTGCTGTGCCACTACGGAATCCACCAGCACCTCCACCACCACCAAGCCAAGTACCACCGCCACCACCGCCAGCTACTACTAGGTAATCAGCAGTTGATGCAGTTATTGGAGCTCTAAAAGTGCCGCTTGCGGTATAGGTAAATGCTGTGTTTTTTGGTATTTTATACGCTAAGATAACAACGCCTGAACCACCACTCATACCACTGGTGCCGCCATTAGCAGCACCACCACCACCACCGCCTGTGTTTGTGGTTCCAGCAGTACCCGCTGTATCTTTATTAGCTCCATCGCCTCCACTACGTGCAGGTGTTACTCCACCACCGTATCCACCACGTGTTGTACCTGTGTAGTGACCGCCACCACCACCACCACCTGCATAATAAACACTAGTACCACTAATAGTACTAGCTATACTTAATCCGCCATCACCAGCTGGACCAGAACTAGCTGTAGTACTAGCACCACCAGCTCCACCGGCTCCGCCACCACCACCACCCATTTGATGGCTTCCACTGACTTGTGAACCTGCTCCACCAGCGTATCCTTGTCCAGCAGTACCTGAACCGCCAGCGCTACCAGTTACTCCGCTTGTAGGACCTGAACCACCACCGCCACCACTACCACCCGCTCCGCCTGGATTAGTACCAATACCACCAACGGCACCATAGCCACCACCATTAACAGTAATACCAGTAGTAAAAGGAGTAATAAATTGCGAAGCAATAACTGATCCACTATTAGTAATAGTATAAGCAAAAGTACTATTATCTATAATTGTAGCATTTTGTAGTGTTAATAGCGCAGTCTGTGTACCAGTTATAGCACTAATATTAGTACCAGAAGTTTGAGTAACTGTTAATGGACTAGTTGGCGGCGTAAATGCACCAGTATAAACTACTAGTTTTGAAAGTCGTATATTAGATAAGTATCCAGTCATACTTCCAACACCACCACCGCCACCTATTACAAAATTACCGGAATTGTTTGCATAAACGGCTGTACTAGCCGACGCTCTAGACACACCATTTACATATATTGTTGTTGTAGTACCGTTGTAAGTATATGCAATATGATTCCAAGTATTAGCAGTAAGTATACCAGTAGCAGTCACAAGCTCATTTACACCAAATATTCCAAGTCCCACAGCTCCGGTAGAATATGTATAAAAACCAGTAGTGCCAGTTGCAGCATTGCCCGTAGTAAAGAAAGTATGATTAGCTGTAAGAGTTGGAAGATTTATCCAAAACTCTAGTGTATATGAACCACCTGTAGACCAATTTAAAGAGTAATTTGTTGTTAAATATTGGGTAGTACCATTAAAATTGTAACCATAATTGGTATTATATACTATTGATGTATTTCCACCAACAGCTTGAGTACTACCACCGGCGCCAACTGTAATAGTATATGTTAAACCTGGAGTAACTGTATAAGCAGTACCAGCTTGATATCCACCAGCACCGCCACCGCCACCACCTGGTGAAGCACCTCCTCCACCACCACCAGCTACTGCTAAATAATCCATTAAGGTAACACCAGCAGGTGCAGTCCATGAACCTGATGAAGTAAAAGGATATATAACACTATATGTACCAGGTCCACCGCCAGCTAAAAAGAAGTTTCGTGATATAAACATTATGCAAACGCCTGTGCTACAGAGCCGTACCAGTATGTACCATCGCTAACAAAAGTTAAAATATCCCAGCGAGTTGCAGTAGTGGTAATTGTAGGTGCAGTTCCGCTTGCCCATTTAACACCGGTAAAGGTGCCTGTAAACGAACCTGCACCAGTGCTTAAGATTAAGGTAAACGATTTACCTGCACTTACAGTAGGCATTGTAAAAGTACAATTGCCTGTTAGTGTACAAGTTTGCAGTGTGCCGTTTGTTAGTGAAATTGTTTGTGCAGTGCCGCTATTTCCAATAGTTAACACACCTTCTGTGTATTGGCCACTTAGGGTTAAATTATTAGTAGTTAACCCATTGGTTCCGTCCATTACGATTGCCATAATTTATTTCTTTCTTTATTGGGTTACTTAAAAAGTTATTGAACCTGAGCTAGTCCAAATGTATGTATTATAACCACTTGTAGTTGTCACAGTTGGATTACCTGTAGTACTTGTTGCGAGTGCATAGGTATTTGCATATCTAATTATTACGATTCCAGAGCCGCCTTGACCACCTGTAGAAGTTTCGCCACCTCCGCCACCACCACCACCACCGGTATTAGTTGTTCCAGAAGTTGCAGTATTACTTTGTTGTGCGCCTGCACCGCCTCCTCCTGTACCACCAGAACCAACGGTGCCGTATGTGTAATCAACTCCACCGCCACCGCCACCAGCATATGTGGTCCCGTTAGACCAAGCAGTACCATTACCGCCATTACCACCGACACTACCTGAACCTGCGCCGCCTGCTGCACTAGCTCCACCGCCACCGCCACCGCCATATGCAGTACCAACAGTGGCTCCGACACCCCCACTATTTCCTTGTCCTGATGTACCACCACCAGCAGTATTTCCGGTGCCGTTACCGCCGCCACCGCCACCGCCACCAGAACCACCGCTCGTTCCTGTAACGTTTGTATCTCTACCAGGGGAACCTCCTCCCCCTCCGGTAGAACTTATACTGATAGCACCTCCAATGATAGATGAGTTGACGCCCGCACCACCAACATGTGCTGCACCGCCTGTAGAAACTCCCCCGGCACCAACAGTCACCGTATAGGAAGTTCCAGAAATAACGGATAACCCTGTACCACTTTGATAACCACCTCCTCCTCCTCCAGCAGCAATACCTGAACCGGCTCCAGAAGATCCTCCGCCGCCGCCACCTGCAACTACAAGATATTCTACAGTAGGAGTTGTAAGATTATAACCAGTCGCAAAATTTAACCAACCTACAGATGAATACCATTCTGGATTACCAGTAGTAGTATTATACCTAATAGTACCTACTACTGGGCTTGCAGGACGTTGTGCAGTAGTTCCGTTTGAAATAGTAGTAGCACCGGTACCTCCGCCAACTACCATTAAACTACCAGTTTCGGCAGGCAGTGTTAGCGTATAATTATTTGCAGTAACCGGAGCAGCTAGTGTTATAGTGCCGGCTCCGCTTGCACTGGCTTGTACTGTAATTGCACTCATTAGCGCTCCTTTAAATAATTGTCCATACTGAACCAGTAGGAATTGTTACTGTTGCACCTGTGGCTATGGTAATAGGTCCAAAACTGCCAGCATTTTTGCCACTGGTAATAGTATAGCTAGTATTAACCGTTTTGCCTACTTCTGAAAATACCCCATCAGCACCGGATGAGCCTCCAGTTGCTGCAATGGTTTGATTTGGCCATGTTCCACTAACAGTAATATTTGTACCAGCTGTTAGTGGGCCTCGTGATAATACTCTAGCATTACTCATGTTGTTCCTTTTTAATTTATTTGCCGGTAACTAAATGCATTGGTGTTAGCCAATGCATTTAGTGTTAAGTTAACTTAATTATAACAATCCCGGAGCCACCTGCCTTAGGCGTAGAACCTGCACCACCTTGATTTGTAGCACCACCAGCACCACCACCTGTATTTGCAGTTCCTGCAGTAGCTGATTGATCTACATAATATAATGCACCATTTCCACCACCACCAGCTCCTCCTTGCGGTGTTACTGAACTTGAATAACTACCTCCAGCACCACCTCCTGCATAGTATATTGATCCACCGCTTATTGCTGATTGTAGTCCGATACCCCCTGCACCACCAACACCAATACTACCAGCACCGCCAGCACCTCCACCACCAGAACCACCTGCTCCAGTACCACCATTATATCCTTGTCTTGGTGGTCCAGCAATTCCTGTTCCAGCACCAATTCCTCCTGATCCACCACCTGATCCACCTGATCCACCTACAACTCCTGGTGAAGTGCCACCGCCGCCACCGCCACCGCCTATTGTTAAAATACTAAAAGGGCTAGTGTTACTAAATGCAACAGTACCAGTATTAGTAATGGCTAATGCATTAGTACTGCTATCAGTTAAAGATGCTCCACTTAGCAATAAACTAGTTTGTGTACCAGTAATAGCATTAATATTAGTGCCAGCATTTTGTGTTGCTGTTAATGGCAAAGTTGGTACTGTAAAATTACCTGTATATGCTGCTACGCCTGTTACTACGCGTAGATTAGATATATTTCCATTAAGGAAAATACCTGCATGATAACCAATATATGGACTATTATTTGTAAATGCCCAACTTGTAGTATCAGTTATATTTGAACCAAGTTGTACTCCATTAATAAATGCTCTATTTGTTGATCCTGCTCTGGTTATGGCAACATGAGTCCAAGTATTAGTTACTATTGAAATACTAGAACCAAAATTTAATAACCAAGCTACATTATGATTTCCCACAGCAATGGTCTGTGTTCCACTATTCGATACATTAAATCCAATCATCATGCCACCACTAGCACTTGAACCCATTAAAAATTGATACGTAGCACCAGATGCAAGATACACCCACGCTTCAATAGTAAAATCTCCAGCTAACGCTAATGTTGAACTAGCAGCAACAGTTAAATATTGACTGCTACCATTAAAACTATAACTATTACTAACTAATACTTGAGAATTAGCACCGTTTGATCCACCGCCACCGCCACTGCCACTGCCTACAAATCCTGCACCACCTGCTCCAACTGTTACAGTATATGTAGTATTAGTTGCTAAAGCTAAAGATGTTCCACTTAATAATCCACCAGCACCGCCACCACCACCAGCTCCAGTTGAATAACTTTCTCTGCCATTACCGCCGCCGCCTGCAACTACTAAATAGTCAGCAGTTGCAGCTGTTGTTGGAGTTCTAAATGTACTGCTTGCGGTAAAAGTAAATACTGTGTTTACTGGCACAGTATAAGCTAGTATAACAATTCCTGAACCACCAGCACCACCGCCAGCAGATGAACTAGTAGAACTAGAACCGCCGCCGCCGCCTGTATTTGTAGTTCCACTAGTGCCTCCGGCTCCACTAATGCCGCCACTACCCCCGCCACCTAATCCGCCAACCCCGGCCGGACCAATACCAGTCCAAATACCAGAACCACCGCCACCAGCGTAATAGGTTGCAGTTCCCGTAATAGAAGAAAGTCTACCAATACCACCATTGGCATTTCCTACTCCAACTCCATCATTACCAACAGCACCAGCTCCCCCGCCACCACCTCCAGAATTATTTGTTCCCATACCGCCAGCATAACCTTCTACAGGCGAATAACCACCTTGATTTCCTGTTCCAAGTGTTCTGCCAGTATAAGATGCACCACCACCAGAACCGCCTATTCCAGCGTTATCACCATCATTTGAACCATACCCACCACCAGTTGCGCTAATACTAAATGGGCCAATGTTAGAAAACGTAATATTGTTATTATTAGTTATCGTAAATGCATTACTACTGCTATCAGTTAAAGATGCTCCACTTAGCAATAAACTAGTTTGTGTACCAGTAGTAGCATTAATATTAGTGCCAGCAATTTGTGTAGCAGTTAATGATGTAATTGGAGTTGTAAAATTACCTGTATATACTGCTACGCCTGTTACTATGCGTAGATTAGATATATTTCCATTTAGATATAAATTAGGTGTTCCACCTAAGTTATTACCAACCACTAAAGTAGTTGCGTTAGCTATATTATCTGAACTAGTGCTAGTAGTTCCAATTTGTGTACCATTTATGAAAAATTTTAAATCAGAACCGGATCTAGAAACTGCAACATGATACCAAACATTAAGACTAGGTGTCCAAGATTTTGTATATGTTACATTAGAATTGACACTTAGTTGTAAAGAACCAATGTCACCTCTATAAATAAGTGCCCAACCACCGGCTCCAGTACTAGCATTATAATTTGTTGTTACTATCATTTGAGCAGATGAAAGACCACCAGTAAAATAAACCCAACTTTCAATAGTAAAATTGTCTGTACTAAAATTCCAATTTGATGAGGTAGGGGCAGTTAAATATTGACTACTACCATTAAAACTATAACTATTACTAATAAATAGTTGTGAATTACTACCTTTTCCTGCAAGATTAGAGTAAATTGTTGATCCGGAGCCACCAGCACCTACTGTTATAGGATAAGTTGCTCCTGGTGTTACTGAAAATCCAGTTACAGTACGAAAACCTCCAGCACCACCTCCTGCTGTTCTTCCGCCAGCACCTACTGAACCAGTACCGCCACCACCACCTGCTACTATTAAGTAGTCTACTGAGGTAACACCAGGTGGCACTGTCCATGATCCTGATGCTGTAAAAGGATAAATAACGTTATATCCTGCAACAGGTCCAGTAGGCCATGCACTTGTAAATAGTGCTTGCATAATATCATTAGAACGCCAAATTCCTGTTGCAGTATTTGCTGAAGTAATAGCTGCTGAAGATGATAATAATGAACCTTTATATCTAATAGACATTATGTAATTGCCTCATAAGATGCAGTTAATTCAATTGCAGAACCTGTACCTACTGTTACAACAATAGACTGTGTTTCCCCAACATAAACTGCTGTGCTTTTATCAATAACAACAATTGAAGCACCTACTGGTACAACAACTTGATAGACAAATCTGTACGTAGTTCCACCCCCAGCAGTAGCACTATTAATTGCAACTGTAACGGTCGCGGAAGCGGCTGTTACATTTGCTGCAACAATATTATTTATTTTATTAACAGTGCCCGTTGCCGGAGTAAGAGCTGTCCAAGTAGTAGCCGATGTTGTAGATGGAATAAGATAAGACGTACTTCCATATATAGAAGTTATATTAATTATATTTGGATTTGCCATTTTTTATCCTTAAAAGCCAAATACCATGGCCATTGCTATACTTTTTCCAGCAGTAATTCCGCCAATAGTATAAACCGTTAAATCTACTGTATCTCCTGCGTTAGCACCTATAGCCAGTACAATTGATGTACCATTAGTGGCAGTATAGTCGCTAGCAGATAATCTTACACCATTAACAAAAACATCAATATATGGTGCTTGATAAGTTGCACTAAATGTAGTTTGAGCTGCTGTAGCTGTATAAGAGTAACTTGTTATACCACTTATAATAACATTACCACTACCACCACCACTTGCAGTAGAATTAATAGTTTGATTAGGCCATGTACCACTAACAGTAACATTTGTACCTGCTACAATACCTGGAGTTGCGGTACCGGTACCGCCATTTGCTACAGGCAATATTCCAGTAACACCAGTTGTTAACGGTAATCCAGTAACATTAGTCATTACGCCTGATGCAGGAGTACCTAATACAGGAGCTGTTAGTGTAGGACTAGTTAATGTTTTGTTTGTTAATGTATCTGTTGTAGCACGACCAACTAGTGTATCAGTTGACGTTGGTAGTGTTAGTGTACCTGTGTTAACAATACTACCAATAACTGGAGCAGTTAATGTTTTGTTTGTTAATGTTTGGGTACCTGTTAGCGTAACTACTGAAGAGTCTATTGCAATTGTTATTGCAGCACTACCGGTATAACTAGTGCCGCTTAAACCAGTACCAATTGTTAATGCATTTGGATTTGCAGCAGTAATAGTAATATCTGCTGAACCATTAAATGCTGTACCATTGATATTGCGAGATGTTGTTAATGTAGCTGCTGAACCAGTTGTATTTTGATTAAACGTAGGCCATGTAAATGTACCGCTACTAAAATTACCTGAAGCAGGTGTGCCTAATACAGGAGCTGTTAGTGTAGGACTAGTTAATGTTTTATTTGTTAGCGTATCTGTTGTAGCGCGGCCAACTAATGTATCAGTTGATGTTGGTAGAGTTAGAGTACCTGTGTTAACAATAGTACCAATAACTGGGCTAGTTAATGTTTTGTTTGTTAGGGTAGCCGTACCTGTTAAAGTAACAACACCAGTTAACGCACTGCCATCACCTAGGTGTGTTCCAGATATATTACCACCTGAGTATATACTACCTGCTACACCTAATCCACCAGCAACTGTTAGCGCACCTGTTGTTGAGCTAGTACTTGGAGTTGGAGTATTCGCAGCTGGAAGAGTTATTGATCCAGATGCTTTAAATGTGTATATTCTATATCCACCTTCAACTGTTATCGTTGGGGTGCCTGTTGTAGAACTTGCTGCTGCATAACTATCTAAGTATCGTAATATAACAATACCACTACCACCTGCTTTACCGCCTGTATTAGACCAAGCTCCAGCACCACCACCACCACCCGTATTTGCAGTTCCAGCAATTGCTGCAACTGAAGTACTTCCACCGCTACCACCACCACCAGTACCTCCTGCACCTTGTGCAGATCCACCACCATAACCACTTGTACTTCCACCACCACCGCCTGCAAAATAAACCGAACTACTGTTTATTTGTCCAACAGCCAACGTAGTAGCTTGCGCAGTAGTAATAATAGTGCTAACAACACCTATACCACCAGGACCAGATTGTGCTCCAACGCCTGCAGTACCTACAGCACCTGCACCACCACCACCACCAGAAGCATTAGATCCACTAGCTAGTCTATTTCCACCAGCAAAACCTTGGCCAGATGTTCCAGCTCCACCACCACCAGAATCGCCGCCATTACAGCCGCCGCCGGATCCACCACTATTAGGACTTCCAGCATAAACACCACCACCACGACCACCGCCAGTTGCTGTTAAACTACTAAAAACAGAATTACTACCGTTATTAGCTTGATCACTACCATTAGTTGATCCGCCGGCACCAACAGTAATATTATAAGTAGTGCTAGCAGTAACTGCAAAACCAGTTCCACTTAATAATCCACCAGCACCGCCACCACCTGCAGACTCATTATTACCGGTACCACCTGCACCGCCACCAGCAACTACTAAATAATCAACAGTAGGAGGTGCTCCACCAGCATTAGTTCCATTAATATTAACATTACCAACTACACCAACTCCACCAGTTACTTTTAAAGCACCTGTTGTAGCAGAAGTAGATTGTGTTGCATTAGTTAAAGCTATAATTGCAGTAGTATCAAATCCACCATTTGCTACAGGTAGTATTCCAGTAACACCAGTTGTTAATGGTAATCCAGTAACATTAGTCATTACACCTGAAGCAGGTGTACCTAATACAGGAGCTGTTAGTGTAGGACTAGTTAATGTTTTATTTGTTAATGTATCTGTTGTAGCACGACCAATTAATGTATCAGTTGACGTTGGTAGTGTTAGCGTACCTGTGTTAACAATACTACCAATAACTGGACTAGTTAATGTTTTATTTGTTAGCGTATCTGTTGTAGCGCGGCCAACTAATGTATCAGTTGACGTTGGTAGTGTTAGTGTACCTGTGTTAACAATACTACCAATAACTGGACTAGTTAATGTTTTATTTGTTAGCGTATCTGTTGTAGCGCGGCCAACTAATGTATCAGTTGATGTTGGTAGAGTTAGAGTACCTGTGTTAACAATAGTACCAATAACTGGGCTAGTTAATGTTTTATTTGTTAGTGTATCGGTTGTAGCACGACCAACTAGTGTATCAGTAGAAGTTGGTAGTGTTAATGTACCTGTGTTAACAATAGTACCAATAACTGGACTAGTTAATGTTTTGTTTGTTAGGGTAGCTGTACCTGTTGTGGTAACAATTCCGGTTAATTGGCTACCATCGCCTGTAAATTGAGTTGCCGCTACAATACCACCAGAATTGATATTACCAGCTACACCTAGTCCACCACCTACTATTAATGCACCTGTTGTTGTGCTTGTACTTGGGGTTGGTGTATTAAGAGAAAAAGTTATTGATCCAGATCCAGTCCAACTATATATTCTATAACCACCAGCTACTGTTATTGTTGGACTACCTGTGGTAGCTTGTGCTGCTCCAAATGTATCTGCATAACGCATAATAACTACACCAGACCCACCGGCTTTTCCTGTTGTACCATTATCATTACGTTGACCACCGCCACCACCACCGGTATTTGCAGTTCCAGCTACTGAATTACCAGCACCACCACCACCATAACCACCTGCTGCGCCACCACCACCACCACCACCGCCACCAAAATAAACACTAGTACTGACCACTTGTCCAATGGCTAGACTAGTAGCTTGTGCAGTAGTAATAATAGTTGTTACAGCACCTACGCCACCAGCACCGCCTGCTGCCTGACTAGCACCTACACCACCTGCACCACCACCACCAGCAGCGTTACCTTCACTGGCATTGTCACCACCGTTGTAACCTTGTCTAGCTTCACTTCTATAAGGTGATCCTGAATAAACACCTGCACCACCTAGTGCATAACGTGAAGCTCCACCACCTGATCCACCGTCTTTACCATATCCAGCACCTGAGCCACGACTATTTGTAATAGTACCGCTTTGATAGCCACCACCACCACCGCCAGCATAAGCAGTAAAAGTAGCTGCAGTACTGGCAATAGATGAATTATTACCAGAATTACCTGATAGTCCGTTAGTATTTGTTTGAGTTGCACCACCAGCACCAACAGTTATTGTATATACTCCGTCACTTGCTGCAAGATTTCCAGATAGCACACCGCCAGCACCACCACCAGCAGCTTCATAACCAGAAGCACCACCACCACCGCCTGCAACTATTAAGTAATCTACTGATGAAGGTGCAGTACCATATAGTTGTCCGCCTACATTAACATTACCATATACACCAATACCGCCAGTTACTTTTAAAGCACCTGTTGTACTTGAAGTAGACTGTGTTGCATTGGTTAAAGCTAAAGTTGCTGTTGCATCAAACGAACTTCCACCACTTACTGTAGAATTAATTGTTTGATTTGGCCATGTACCACTAATACTAACATTTGTACCTGCTACAATACCTGGAGTTGCAGTACCACTACCACCATTTGCTACAGGTAATATTCCAGTAACACCAGTTGTTAATGGCAATCCAGTAACATTAGTCATTACACCTGACGCAGGTGTACCTAACACAGGAGCTGTTAATGTAGGGCTAGTTAATGTTTTATTTGTTAGTGTATCGGTTGTAGCACGACCAACTAATGTATCAGTTGATGTTGGTAGTGTTAGCGTACCTGTATTAACAATAGTACCAATAACTGGACTAGTTAATGTTTTATTTGTTAATGTGTCTGTTGTAGCACGACCAATTAATGTATCAGTTGACGTTGGTAGTGTTAGTGTACCTGTGTTAACAATACTACTAATAACTGGACTAGTTAATGTTTTATTTGTTAGTGTAGCTGTACCTGTTAAGGTAACAATACCAGTTAAACTACTACCATCACCTAAATGTGTTCCAGATATATTACCACCAGAGTAAATATTACCTGCTACACCTAATCCACCACCTACTGTTAATGCACCTGTTGTTGAGCTTGTGCTAGCTGTTGCACCACCTGTACCGGCAAATTGAATTGAGCCAGTAGCAGTCCAAATATATACTCTATAACCATTAACTACTGTAATACTAGGAGAACCTGTTGTAGTTGAAGCAGCATTGTACGTACTTGGGTATCTAATAATTACAATACCACTACCACCTGCTTTACCACTAGTATAAGTATGGCCGTCATCACCACCACCACCACCACCTGTGTTAGCTAAACCTACTGTAGCAGATGTACCACCTGCACCACCTGAACCACCACCACCGAAACCACCTGGCCATGTTACTGTAGTACTACCACCGTAATATGCACTACCACCACCACCGCCTGCATAAGTATTATCAATAGACCAAACTGCATATGTCCCACTACCTATTAAACTAATAACATTAACAGTTAATGTGCTAGCTGAATAATTAGTTATAGTACCATACATTATATTACTGGCATCATAGTACATACGTACAGTAGTTCCAATAATATAAGGCAATCCACTAGCTACAGTAAATACTTTAGTTCCAGTTCCAATAACCACACTACTAGTACTAGATATTGTACCTGGGATACCTACTGCTAAACCAGCACCGCCAGAACCAGCTTGACCGCTTGGATATGTTGCTACTATGCCGTTACCACCAGCACCTCCAGCACCGCCACCACCACCACCACCTGCACCAGCACCGCCGCCAGTAGAAGTATTACCACCCGTACCGCCATTATAGCCTTGTCCAGCAGTACCTAAAATACTATAAGTTGTACCTGCACCATTACCACCACCTGAACCACCTTGTCCAGCTGAGGCGCTTGATACATTAAATTGTCCAGCACCACCACCCAGTGATACAATGGATACACCAGTTGCAGTAATAGAAGAATTACCACCTGTATTATTTGGTGTACCACCAGCACCTACTGTTATTGTATAAGTTGTATTAGTTAAAACAGTTAGTGGAGATTCTAATGATGTACCACCACCAGTAGCAGTAGTTGTTGATCTTAAACCACCCGCACCACCGCCACCACCGTAGTAAGAACCACCGCCACCACCGCCACCACCAGCAACTATTAAATATTCCATAGTCGGTGGTGGATTAACAGATGTAATTCCACCAACATTAACATTGCCGTATATACCAGCACCACCACTTACTACTAATCCGCCTGTTGTACTTGAAGTAGATTGTGTTGCATTGGTTAATGTTATAACTGCAGTAGCATCAAATGATGCACTATTAATAGTTTGATTTGGCCATGTTCCACTAACAGTAACATTTGTACCTGCTACAATAGCTGGGGTTGCGGTACCGGTACCACCATTTGCTACAGGCAGTATTCCAGTAACACCACTTGTTAGTGGCAATCCAGTAACATTAGTCATTACACCTGACGCAGGTGTGCCTAACACAGGAGCTGTTAGTGTAGGACTAGTTAATGTT
>Ga0209084_1002000_pt1 | contig 16397 bp, 14 predicted proteins | sample C_130820_MF_Meta_FD_187309 | JGI IMG/M metagenome (GOLD analysis project Ga0209084, IMG submission 187309) | Freshwater microbial communities from Lake Croche, Canada to study carbon cycling - C_130820_MF_MetaG (SPAdes) (version 2) | ecosystem: Environmental > Aquatic > Freshwater > Lake... | reverse complement strand
GAGCTTATGTGCCAGCGACCAGCGCAGAATCGACTGGTAGACCTCGACCAAATAATCCGTTCCCCGGTCAAACCAGCCGGTCACGCGGCCTATGGTTTTGTCATACAGACTGACGGGCGCAGCGCCTTGGCGGTGGGCGTGGATGCCCGGATCGTGCCAAATGCTCGAGAGCATCGGGTCCAGCGTAAAGCTGACAAACATGGAAATGAGCACCGCCACCACAATCGTCAGGCCAAACTCGTGGAAAAACTTGCCGATGATGCCGGCCATAAAGCCGATAGGCAAAAACACCGCCACGATAGACAGCGTCGTGGCCAGCACCGCCAGGCCAATCTCCTCGGTGCCATCGAGCGCCGCTTGGAAGGGTGTCTTGCCCATTTGGATATGGCGCACGATGTTCTCGCGCACCACAATCGCATCGTCAATGAGCAAGCCCACACACAGGCTCAGCGCCATCATGCTGATCATATTGATGGAAAACCCCAGCATGTACATGAACAAAAACGTGCCTATCAGCGCAATGGGCAGCGTCAGGCCGGTGATGATGGTCGAGCGCCAGGAGTTGAGGAACAAAAACACAATCAGTACCGTCAGCGCCGCGCCCTCGACCAAAGTGCGGTTGACGTTGTCCACCGACACCCGGATTTGCCGCGAGCCGTCGGCAATGGTTTCCAGTCGAATGCCCGGGGGCAGTTGCTTGCGCACCTGGGCTAGGGTTTTTTCCAGCCCGTCGACCACTGCGATGGTGTTTTCGTCCTGGGCTTTTTGCACCGACAGCAGCAAGGTGCGCTGGCCGTTGTACAGCGCCAGGTTTTCCACCTCTTGGGGGCCGTCTTTGACCGTGGCCACTTGCCCGACCGTGACGGCTACGCCGTTTTTGCGTGCCACGATGATGTTGTTGAAATCTTCAGGGCGCTTGAGGCGACCGCTCACCTGCAGCACGCGCTCTTGCTCCAGCGAGCGGATGCTGCCTAGCGGCAAGTCCTGGTTTTCATTGCGCACCGCGTTGGCCACCTGGTCCGGCGTGATGCCGCGCGCCTCCATGGCCTGCGGGTTGAGGTAAATGTTGATCTCTCGCTGCGATCCACCCACCACGGTGGCCGAGCCGACACCGGGCACGTTTTCCAGACGTTTCTTGAATACTTGCTGGGCCCAGTTGGTCAGCTCGACGGCGCTGAGCTGCGGGCCTTTGCCGTCGGGCAGCACGGCCACCGACCAGATCGCCCGCGCCGAGGGGTCAAATCGCAGCACCCGCGACTCTTTGACTTCGGTGCGCAGCAGCGGCTTGACCGAGGCGACTTTTTCGCGCACGTCGTCCGCGGCTTTGCGCCCGTCCATGGTCAGGTCAAAACTGATTACCACCACCGACTGGCCTTCGTAGCTGCGCGAGGTCAAGGAGCTGATGCCGGCAATCGAGTTGACCGCCTCTTCCATTTTTTTGGTGACTTCGCTCTCGACGATTTCAGGGGCGGCGCCCGGGTATTCGGTAATCACCACCACCGTCGGAAAGTCGATATTGGGAAACTGGTCGACCTTGAGCCGCTGCATAGAAAACAGGCCCAGCACCACCAGGGCGAGCATCATCATGGTCGCCAAGACCGGGTTATGCAGGCTGATGCGGGTGAACCACATAGGCTATTTCTTCGCCTCGTCGATGTTCACCGGCGTGCCCGCCAGCAAGGGGCCCACGCTGCCGCGCAGCACGCGCAGGCCAGGCTCCATGTCCTCCAGCGCCACCATGGTTTGGCCCTGGTACTCGCCGCGTATGCCCATGGCGGCGGGCAAGTGGACCACCTTGCCCTGCACAATGGCTTGCACATAGGGCTGGGGCTTGTCGGTGCGCACCGCGCTCAGGGGCAGCGCGACCAAGGTTTGCGCCCCAGTGGCCAGGCTTCCCTGGGCAAACAGGCCTTGGCGCAGTTGCGGGTGGGGGTTGACGCTAAGGTAGACCACCAACGACCGGTTGGTAGCACTGGCACTTGGGTTGACGCGGGCTACACGGGCGCTGATGCTCTGCTCGGCGCCGTCAATGCGCAGTTGGGCACTTTGACCGATACGCACCTGCATTGCATCTTCAGGGCTGAGGCTGGCCTCCAGTTCTAGGCGACTCAGGTCGACGATTTCGACCACGCGCGTGTCCACCGCAATGCGCTCGCCGTTTTGCGCCAGGCGCTGGGCGACCAGTCCGCCAATGGGCGTACGCATCACCGCATCATCCAAGGCCTTTTGCAAAACGTCCACGCCTGACTGCGCGGCTTGAAAACTCGCCTGGCTGGCCGTTAGCGTGAAGGCCGAGGTTTCCAGCGCGGTTTTGGAGATAAAGCCTTGGTCCACCAAGGAGCGGTTGTTGTCATAACTGCGCTGGGCAATGTCTACCTGCGCTTTGGCCGATTGGGCCTGTTGCTGGGCCTGGCGCAGGCGCGCCTGGTACTCGGTCGGGTCGATGCGGGCGATCACCTGGCCGACCTGGACCCTGTCGCCTTCGCGCACCAGCAAGTCCTGCAACTCGCCCGCCAAGCGGGCTTTGACGAAGGCGGAGTTGACGGCCTTGATGGGACCCGAAATCGGCAGGGTTTGCTCTAGCTCTATTTTTTCCAGCACAACGGTGTCCGCCGCACTCAGAGCCACCAGAGGCAACTGCGCGCTGCTGGCGGGCAGGGGTGCAGGCGCGGCGGCGGGTGCGTGCATACGTTTCCATTGGAAAACGCCGCCCCCTGCGATCAGCAGAACAATGATGAAGATAAAGAGGAGCTTTTTTGAAGGCATAGCGGCAAACAAAGGGCGAAAGGGCGGGTCAGTCGGCGGGCTTTACCGCCGCGCTGGGGTGGATAGATAGGCCGGACAGACAGGTGTCCAGCAAGGTGTCTAGGTAGGCGCGCGGGTCGAGCTGGCCGTCGTGCACACCGGCCAGCGTGGCCGAGTTGCGCCACAGCGCCAGAAATATCAGCGAAGACAGCAGCACCAAAGGCCCGTATTGCGGGTCCACGCGGCGAAATTCCCCGCGTACCTGGCCCCGGGCCAGTACCCGGGCGATCAGTTGCTGCGCTGGCTCAATGACCTCGGCGCGGTAAAAGGCCGCCAGCTCGGGAAACTGCGCCCCCTCGCTGATCATCAGCTTGGAGATGGCGGCGCTATTGGTGGCCTCCACATGCTGCCACCAACCGTGTACAAACGTGCGCATCAGCGCCGGTGTGGGGCCCTCGTAGGCGTCGATGGCACCGCTAAATTGGGCCAGTTGGCCTACGATGTTGTCCCGCACCACGGCTTTGAACAACTCCTCTTTGCTGGCAAAGTACAAAAATAGCGTGCCTTTGGAGACGCCAGCGCGCCGGGCGATCTCTTCGACCCGTGTGGCGGCAAAGCCTTTTTCGACAAACAGTGCCAGGGCCGCCTTCAGTAGCTCTCCTGGGCGCGCCTCTTTGCGGCGCTCGCGCTTGGCGTGCACCGGACAGCTCATGTGGATAAGGGATTGAAGCGCTTGCATTTTTACTGACCAATTGGTTAGTAGTTTAACGACTCCTCGCCGGGGCGGCCAAAACAAAAGCCCGCTTCACGGGGGGGACATGTCTTGGCCGTATGCTCTGCCCCGCAGCCACGGGGGTGGCTTGCGCTACTTTTTGGGAGATTGCGTTCATGGCCTCTGCCACACAGACCCTGGTTCTCGGGGGCGGTTGTTTTTGGTGCACCGAATCGGTGTTTTTACAGGTGCGCGGTGTGGAGCAGGTCGAGTCCGGCTATTGCAACGGCCATGCACCCAACCCGACTTACGCCATGGTCAGCACCGGCACCAGCGGCCACAACGAGGTGGTGCGCCTGGTCTATGACCCGGCGCAGGTCAGCCTACAGGACTTGCTGGAAGTCTTTTTCCTGATCCACGACCCCACCACCCTGAACCGCCAAGGCCATGACGTGGGCACCCAATACCGCAGCGGTATCTACTGCACATCCCAGGCGCAACTGGACGCCGCCGGCGCGATGGTGCAGGCACTTGATGCCAGCGGCACCTACGCCCAGCCGGTGGTGACCGAGGTGCAGATGCTCTCCAACTACGCCCGTGCCGAGGAATACCACCAAAACTTTTTCGCCAAGAACCCCAGCCAGGGCTATTGCGTAGCCGTGGCAGGCCCCAAGGTGGACAAGTTCCGCAAAACCTTTGCCCGACTGGCCAAACCTTGACGGGCCCGGCCATGCTGCAAACCCATGACCTTCGCTACGCCTATCCTGGCGCTGGCGCCTTGTCCTTCCCGGATGTGGCCTTGGCGCAGGGCGAGGTATTGCTGCTGAGCGGGCCGTCGGGCAGTGGCAAGTCGACCTGGCTGGCGCTGGTGGCGGCCTTGGTGGCACCTTGTGCGGGCAGCGTGCGGGTCGCGGGCCAGGAAATTGCGGCGCTGCGTGGGCGCGCGGCCGATGCCTGGCGTGCGCGCAACATTGGTTTTTTGCCACAAAAACTGCATTTAAGCGCGGCGCTCACGGTGCGCGACAACCTGGCGCTGGCCCATTGGGCGGCAGGCATGCCAGAGAACCCGGCGCGCATCACCCAGGTGCTGGCGGCACTGGGGGTGCAGTCGCTGGCCGGGCGCTTGCCCTCGCAGCTCTCGGGCGGGCAGGCCCAGCGCGTGGCGCTGGCGCGCGCTGTGCTGATGGCGCCCCCGCTCATACTGGCCGATGAGCCCACCGCCAGCCTGGACGATGCCGCCGCCGCCGATGCCGTGGGCCTGTTGCTGCAGGCAGCCAAGGCGCAAAAGGCCAGTTTGGTGATTGCTACGCACGATGCCCGGGTGGCGCAGACTTTGGCTGCGCTCGGTGTGTCTGCGCCAGTGCTACTGCCCCTGCAAGCCAGCGCCGCGCAAACGGACGAGGTGCCTGCATGAAAACATTCACCTACGCCTGGCGCTACCTGTGGGCGCGGCCCATGGGAGCGCTGCTGAACGTGTTGTTGCTCACGCTGGGCCTGAGCTCAATCACCTTTTTGCTGCTGGTCTCGCACCATATGGAGCGCGCCTTTGACCGGGATCTGGCCGGCATTGACGTGGTCGTGGGCGCCAAAGGCAGCCCGATGCAGCTGATTTTGGCCGGTGTGCTGCATTTGGACGTGCCGCCGGGCAATGTCAATTTTGCGGCGGTCAAGGCGCTGGAGAAAAACCCGCTGGTGGCCCAAGTTATCCCGATCAGTCTGGGCGATAACTATCAAAGCTACCGCATCGTCGGCACCACGCATGCCTACGTGGCGCACTACCAGGCGCCGTTAGCGCAGGGCCGGTTGTGGGATGCGCCCATGCAAGTGGTGCTGGGCGCCACCGTGGCCCGAAAGCTGGGCATGGCAGTGGGTCAAAGCTTCGCTGGCTCGCATGGTTTGGGCGGCACGGGCCATAAGCACGGTGACCATGATTACCAGGTGGTGGGTATTTTGGGCGCGACGGGCAGCGTCCTAGACCGATTGATCCTCACGGACAGCGCTTCGGTGTGGCGCGTTCACGAGCCCGCGCACATGGATCTGGGCGAGGCCAAAACCGATCACGAAACAGACCATGACCACCACGATGACCACAATGACCATGACGCCGATAAAGCCCTGCCCGACGACAAGCGCGAAGTCACCATGGCCCTGGTGCGTTACACCACGCCGATGGCGGCGGTGAGCTTTCCACGCTGGGTCAACACCACCACCGACATGCAGGCCGCCGCGCCGGCTTTGGAGGTCACGCGCTTGTTGCATATGTTGGGGCTGGGTACCGATGTGCTGCGCGCCTTTGCTGGCATGCTGCTGCTGACCGCAGGCTTGAGCGTGTTCATCGCTTTATGGAGTGCGGTGCGCGAGCGCCGGGGCGATCTGGCCCTGCTACGCATGCTGGGCGCGCCGGCCTCGCGCATCGCCGCGCTCTTGCTGACCGAGGCCTTATGGCTGGCGCTCTTGTCCAGCCTGTGCGCTTTGGTACTGGGCCAGCTTTTTGTGCTGGGGCTGGGTGCCATGCTGGGCCTGGAGAGCGCTTTACTGGCGGCCGGTATGCTCTGGCCTTCGACGCTGCTACTGGTGCCCGCCTTGGCGGTGCTGGTATCCCTTGGGGCGGCCTTGTTGCCTGCCTGGGATGCCTACCGCAGCGATGTCTTGCAATTGCTTCAATCCAGGGGATAAACCATGCAAAAATTTGTTCGATGGGCCTTAGCCCCACTGGCCGCCAGCCTGTATTTGCTGGCTGCGCCCACGGCCCAGGCGCAAAACGCTGCCGCGCCAACGCCGCCAGTGAGCGCTGCCAGCGCGGCGGCCTCAGCTTTGCCTGTACCGATGGGAACAGGCGCCGGTGTGCACGGCGCCAACAGCCCGTTTGCGCCGCTGCAAGAGCGCGCCGATGTGCTGCCCTGGTCCGTGCTGACGGATGTGAAGTCCAAGGTGGTCAAAAACCGCAGTCTGCCGGTGTTCGGGGCGACGCAAATGGCGCTCAACCAAAAAACCCAGCGCGTCCAAGGCTTCATGATGCCGCTGGATCCCGGCGAAAAACAAAGACATTTTTTAATCAGCTCGGTGCCGCTGACCTGCGGTTTTTGTTTGCCCGGCGGGCCCGAAAGCATGATCGAGGTGACCACCAAAACGCCGGTACGCTATTCACTGGAGGCAGTGGTCGTCGAGGGCAAGTTTGCGGTCCTGGCCGACGACCCCTACGGCATGTACTACCGCATGACTGAGGCGGTGGCAGTCAAATAACGGTGGTTTGAGGCAAAACGACCTAGGGCGCCAAACGCTGGCGCAGCCACGGGCCATCGGGCTGCAAGATGTACTGCAGCCGGTCGTGCAATCGGCTTTTGCGGCCTTGCCAAAACTGCCAGTTGTCGGGCCGCAGGCGGTAGCCGCCCCAGTGCGGTGGGCGCGGCGGGTGCATCAAAAATTGGGCCGCGTATTTGGCGGCATTGGCCACCAGCACACCGCGCCCGCTGATCACTTGGCTTTGCGGCGAGGCCCAGGCGCCGATGCGCGAGTCGAGTGGGCGGCTGGCAAAGTAAGCGTCCGACTCGGCATCGCTGACTTTTTCCACCCGGCCTTCGATGCGCACCACGCGCTCGAACTCCACCCAGTGAAACTGCAGCGCGGCAAAGGGGTTGCCGGCCAGCTCTTTGCCTTTGCGGCTTTCAAAATTGGTATACCAAACAATGCCTTGGGCGTCATAGCCCTTGATGAGCACCACCCGGGTGGAGGGCCGCATATCGCTGCCCACGGTAGCCAGCGTCATGGCATTGGGCTCGGGGACCTGGGCGCTGATGGCCTCTTGCAGCCATTGGTCAAATTGGGCCAGCGGGTCGGCATGCGATTCGGTCTCGTTGAGCTCGGCACGCTCGTAACTTTTACGCAGATCGGCGATAGAGGTCATAGCCATCAGTATACGGACAGGCCTTCGCGCCAGGCGAGGCCAGCGCTTGTGCCGCCGGGCACGGCGCCCCGGGCCGGGCGGTATTCGCAGCCCACCCAGCCCTGCCAACCGCAGGCGGCGCTCACGGTGTCTATGTGCGCAAGTAAGTAGGCGTAGTTGAGCTCGCCCACCGAGGGCTCATGGCGCTGGGGCACGCCGGCAATTTGGATGTGGCCGACGCGGCCGGTAGGCAGGTAGTGGCTGATTTTGGTGGCCAGGTCGCCCTCCATGATTTGGCAGTGGTACAGGTCCAGCTGCACTTTCAGATTGGGCAGCCCGATCTCGGCCACGATGGCGTGGGCCTGGTCTTGTCGGTTCAAGAAGTAGTCGGGGAAATCGCGTGTATTGATCGGTTCGATCAGCACTTGCACGCCAGCTTTTGCGGCCTGCTCGGCGGCAAACGCGATATTGCCCAGGTAGGTGGCCTGTAGCCGCTCGTGCGCCACGTCAGGGGGCGCGATGCCGGCCATCACATGCACTTGGGTGCACGACAGGGCAGCAGCGTAGTCCAGCGCCTGGGCCATGCTGGCGCGAAATTCGGCTTGGCGCGCGGGCAGGCAGGCCAGCCCGCGCTCACCGGTGTCCCAGTTGCCCGGCGGGGCGTTGAATAGCACTTGCGCAAGGCCGTGGCCTTGCAGCCGCTGGGCAATCCGCGCGGCGTCAAAAGCGTAGGGGAACAAAAACTCCACGCCCAAAAAGCCGTCGGTAGCGGCAGCGGCAAAGCGGTCTAGAAAAGCATGCTCGTTGTACATCATGGACAGATTGGCGGCAAAGCGGGGCATGAAGGCTCCTGAAGGCTAAGGGGCGTGGTCGGAGCACCAAGCGTACCCCAGCGCTTGGCGCACGCGCCGACCCGGTTGACGCGGCATTGCTACAAAATTTGTAATTTGGTAACTCAAAAGTAACCAATTGCCTATGAAAGCGTTGAAAATGGACCTTCATTAATGTTGTAACCAAGTTACTAACTCTGCCATGGCATTGCATCCTGTTGTCCTTTCTGTCAGCCAGCGCATCATCGCGCGCAGTGCGCCCACGCGCGCCGCGTATGTGGCGCAGGTGCTGGCTATGGCCGCGCGCCCGCCGGGCACGCAGCGCATGGGTTGCGCCAACGTGGCCCACGCCTTTGCCGCCATGGAGCCGGCCGACAAGCGCCGCGCCAGTGCGCTCGATGCGGTGCAGGTGGTCGGGCAGCGCGCGCCCAACATCGCCATCATCAACGCCTACAACGACATGCTCTCGGCCCATGCGCCGCTGCAGCATTACCCGGACATCATCAAAGACGAGGCGCGCCGATGGGGCGCCACGGCCCAAGTGGCCGGCGGCGTGCCCGCCATGTGCGATGGCGTCACCCAGGGCGCGCCGGGCATGGAGCTGAGCCTGTTCTCGCGCGACGCCATTGCCATGGCCACTGCCGTGTCCCTGAGCCACGATATGTTTGACTGCGCCCTGATGCTGGGCGTGTGCGACAAGATCGTTCCCGGCCTGTTGATCGGTGCATTGCACTTTGGCCATTTGCCCACCGTGTTTGTACCCGCCGGACCTATGACGTCGGGCCTGCCCAATAAGGAAAAAGCTAAGGTGCGCGAACAGGCCGCGCTGGGCCTGGTGGGCCGCGCCGAGCTGCTGCAAGCCGAGTCCGCCGCCTACCATGGCGAGGGCACCTGTACTTTTTACGGCACGGCTAACAGCAACCAGATGCTGCTCGAAGCCATGGGCTTGCACGTGCCCGGAACCGCCTTTGTGAACCCCGGCGACGGCCTGCGTGAGCAACTCACCCGCGAGGCCGCGCGCACCGTGCTGGGCCAGGCCAGCGGCGCGCCCGCCCAAGCCTGTACGCCCATTGGCCTGCTGGTAGACGAGCGCTGCATCGTCAACGCCATGGTCGCTTTGCTGGCGACCGGCGGCTCGACTAACCACCTGATTCACTGGGTGGCAGTGGCCCGGGCGGCGGGCATCGTCATCGATTGGGACGATTTTTCTGCGCTGTCGGATGTGGTGCCCACGCTGACCAGCGTGTATCCCAATGGCAGCGCCGACGTCAACCAATTTCAAGCCGCTGGTGGCCCCGGTTTTGTGATCCGCGAATTGCTAGACGCCGGATTGCTGCACGCCGATGTGCTGACAGTGCGCCCCCGGGGGCTGCGCGCGTTCACCCGTATTGCGTACGCTGACGCACAAGGCGTGTTGGCCTGGCGTGAAGCGGGGGCCAGCAGTGACCTCGAGGTCGTCCGTCCGGCGACCGAGCCCTTCAGTGCCAGTGGTGGCTTAAAGCTCTTGCAAGGCGCGCTCGGGCGCAGCGTGATCAAGGTGTCCTCGGTGCCCGCCGAGCGGCATGTGGTGCAGGCGCCGTGCCGCGTGTTTGATTCGCAGGACGCGCTGCAAGCGGCGTTCAAAGCGGGTGAATTGGACCGCGATGTGGTGTGCGTGGTGCGCTGGCAAGGGCCGCAGGCCAATGGCATGCCCGAGCTGCACAAGCTCACGCCGCCCTTGGCCATCCTGCAAAACAATGGTTTTGCCGTGGCCTTGGTTACTGACGGACGTATGAGCGGCGCCTCGGGCAATGTGCCGGCGGCCATCCATGTATCGCCCGAGGCGGCTGCGGGCGGGCCACTGGCCTGCGTGCAAGACGGCGACGTCTTGCGCCTGGACGCGGGCGCAGGCACCCTGGACGTGCTGGTTGAGCCGGCACAATGGCAAGCGCGTGTGCCCGCCACCATGCCCGCTGCTTTGAAAGCGGCCAATGGCGTCGGCCTAGGCCGTGAACTTTTTGCCGGACTGCGCCGCAATGCGCTGGCCGCCGAGCAAGGTGCTTGCGCCTGGCTGTGACCGATGAAAGAACGAATGATGTCTACTACCTCCCTCTCCGCGTTGCAAGTGATGCAAGACGCCCCCGTCATTCCGGTCATCGTCCTGAACGACGTGGCCCACGCGGTGCCCATGGCGCGCGCGCTGCTCGCAGGCGGCATCCGCATGCTGGAAGTGACTCTGCGCACGCCACAGGCCTTGGCTTGTATCGAGGCTATTGCCAAGGCCGTGCCTGAGGCCGTGGTCGGCGCGGGAACGCTGCGCTCTAAAGCCGACGCCCAGGCAGCGTCCAACGCGGGCGCCCGCTTTGCCGTCAGCCCTGGCTACACCAGTGCGCTGGGTAGCACCTGCCGCGACCTTGACCTGCCTTTGTTGCCCGGTGTAGCCACCGGCGGCGAAATCATGGCCGCGCAGGAAGAGGGTTTTAGCGCCTTGAAGTTTTTCCCCGCCCTGCAAGCGGGCGGCAGCGCCATGCTCAAGGCCTGGAGCGGCCCTTTCTTTGATGTGAAGTTTTGCCCCACCGGCGGCATCAGCCTGCAAAACGCCACCGAATTCCTGGCCCTGCCCAATGTGCTCTGCGTGGGTGGCTCCTGGTTGGTGCCTGCTGACGCCATGGCGCAGGGCGATTGGGCGCGCATTACCCATCTGGCGCGCGAGGCTGTGGCCTTGCGCGCTTAAGCTGCCCGCTTAGAGTGCCCGCGCCAATCGTAGCCCATCGAGCACCGCCGCATGCGTGTTGCGCGCCGCCACCGCGTCGCCGACGCGAAATAGCTGAAACGTTCCCGCCGGGTTGGGCCGCAAGGTTTGTGCTTGCAACGCCGTTAGCGCCGCGTAGTCCGCCGCACCCAAGTTGCTGGAATGCGGTTTAAGCGCAAAGTACAAATCGTCCAGCGGTAGCGTGCCGTGGTTGACGATCACCTGGTCCACAATGCGCTCTTTATGCACGCCGCCATAGTCGCTGCCCACCACGGCCCGTAGGCCCTCGGCACAGCGCTCTACCGACAGCAGCCTAAAGGTCACGGTAAAAGTCACGTCCAGTTTTTGCAGGCTGCGCATATACGGCACCAGGTTCATGGCCATCACCTCCGGTGCAAAGCTGCGGTCCGGCGTCATGATTTCCAGCCGCGCGCCGCTTTTGGCGATGATCTCGGCCGCTTGCAGGGCAGGGTGGTCACCGGCATCGTCAAACAGTAATACGTTCTTGCCCGGCGCCACTTCGCCGCTCAAGATGTCCCAGGTGGAGGCCACTAAGTCGTTGCCGCTTTGCAGCACCTCGGTATGCGGCATGCCGCCGGTGGCGATGATGACCACGTCCGGGTTTTCGGCCAGTACCGTGGCTTCGTCGGCCAAGGTGTTGAAACGAAAAGTCACGCCGCGCTCATCGCAGCGCGCCATGCGCCAGTCGATGATGCTCAGCATCTCGCGCCTGCGCGGGCTCACCGCGGTCAGGCGAATTTGCCCGCCGGGCTTGGGCGCGGCTTCTAGTACTGTTACCGCATGTCCGCGCTCGGCGCTGACGCGCGCTGCCTCCAAGCCCGCAGGCCCGGCGCCGACGATCAGCACTTTGCGCTTTATAGGCGCGGGCTCTATCGCATGCGGCAGCGTCAGTTCGCGCCCGGTGGAGGGGTTGTGGATGCAATAGGCTTCGCCACCGGCGTAAATGCGGTCCAGGCAAAAGTTGCCGCCTACGCAGGGGCGAATCGTGTCTTCGCGACCTTCCATAATTTTGCGCATGATGTGCGGGTCCGCCATGTGCGCCCGCGTCATACCCACCATGTCGAGCTTGCCGCTGGCAATCGCGTGGCGCGCGGTGTTCACGTCCTGAATCTTGGCAGCGTGGAAGATGGGCACGTTCACGTGTTCGCGCAAGCTGGCGGCAAAGTCCAGGTGCGGCGCGCTGGCCATGCCTTGTACCGGAATCACATCGGTCAGGCCCGCGTCGGTATCGATATGGCCGCGGATGATGTTCAAAAAATCCACCATGCCGGAGTTGGCCAGATAGCGCGCGATGCCTATGCCTTCTTCAGCACTGATGCCGCCAGGCCGCACTTCGTCGGCCACGCCGCGCACGCCCAAAATGAACTCCGGGCCCACGCGCTTGCGAATCGCGCGCACGACTTCCATGGCAAAGCGCACGCGGTTTTCTAATGCGCCACCAAAGGGCGCGTCCAGCGTGTTGGTTGAGGGCGACCAAAACTGGTCGATCAAATGCCCGTAGGCCTCCAGCTCCAGGCCATCGACACCTGCGGCGTGCATGCGTTCGGCGGCGTCGGCATAGTCGCTGATGATGCGGTCGATATCCCAGTCTTCCATCTTTTTAGGGAAGGCGCGGTGCGAGGCTTCGCGCTCGTGCGAAGGCGACACCACCGGCAACCAGTCGGCCTTGGACCAGCTGGTGCGCCGACCCAGATGGGTAATTTGAATCATCACCGCCGCGCCGTGTTCGTGGCAGGCGTCGGTGAGGTCCCGCATCCACGACACGACCTCGTCTTTGTACGCCAATATGTTGTTAAACACCGGCGGGCTGTCGCGCGACACGGCTGCCGAACCGGCCGTCATGGTCAGCGCAATACCGGCCTTGGCGCGCTCCACATGGTAGGCGCGGTACTTTGCTTTGGGCATGCCGTCTTCGGGGTAAGCCGGCTCGTGCGAGGTAATCATCAGTCGGTTTTTCAGGCGTAGGTGCTTGAGCTGAAAGGGCTGGAGTAGGGGGTCTTTGGAGGCGGTGCTGTTCATGGCGTGCTCGGTGTCAAAAGCATCAATACCACTGGTCCGGCATAGACGCTTTAGTGCGGTCGATAAAGTCGCGTAGCGCTTCGTCCACCGCTTCGTCCATGGGCGGCGCCACGTATTCGGCCAGGGATTGCTTCCAGCGCTTGTTCGCGCGCGTGGCCGCGTCGCTTTGGCCTGCCTCAGTCCAGGTCTCAAACGGCGTGTCGTCCGAAATACTAGAGTCAAAAAACGCAGTGGTGTAGTTGGCCATGGTGTGCGCGCTGCCCAGGTAATGGCCACCAGGTGTGACGCCCTGAAAAGCGCTCATGGCCAGGGAGTTTTCATCGACGGTGACGCCGTTCACATAGCTATGCAGCGCGCCGCAAAAGTCTGCGTCCATCATGAATTTTTCATAGCTCATGGACAAAAGCCCGTCCAAAAAGCCGGCGGCGTGCAAGATGAAATTGGCGCCGCAATGGATGGCCGAGAGCATGGACATCACGCTCTCTTGCATGGCCTGGCCGTCGGGCAGTTTGGAGGTGGTAAAAGACCCGGCGCAGCGCAGCGGCAAATTTAAGCGCCGCGCTAACTGACCCACCACCATCGAGCCAATCGCCGGCTCGGGCGTGCCAAACGTAGGCGAGCCCGAACGCAGCGACATGCTGGATAAAAAGTTGCCGTAAATCACCGGCGCGCCGGGCCGCTCCAGTTGTGTGAGTGCGCAGCCGACGATGGTTTCGGCATGGGCTTGCGCAATCGCCCCCGCATTGGTCACCGGCCCCATGGCGCCGCCCAAAATAAAGGGCACGATCACCGCCGCCTGGTTAGCACGCGCATAGGCGCGGGCCGATTTGGTCATGGTGCCGTCCCACAGCAAGGGCGAATTGACATTCACATTGCCCAAGACGACGCAGTTTTCATCGACAAACTTCTCGCCAAACAAAATGCGGCTCATGGCAATAGAATCTTCGGCGCGCTGTTCGGAGGTGATGGAGCCCATATAGGCCTTGTCCGAATAGCGCATGTGCGCATATACCATGTCCAGATGGCGCTTATTGACCGGCACATCGGTAGGCTCGCAGACGGTGCCGCCGCTGTGGTGCAGCCAGGGGCTGCTATAGGCCAGCTTGATGAAGTTTTGAAAGTCTTCGATGGTGCCGTAGCGCCGCCCACGGTCTAAGTCCATCACAAAGGGCGAGCCATAGGCCGGCGAGAAAACGATGTTTTTCCCGCCAATGGGCACGCTGTGCGCCGGGTTGCGCGCATGCTGGGTGAACTGGGCTGGGGCAGTTTTGAGTACCTCTTGCAAATGCCCCGGTTCAAAGCGCACGCGCATGCCATCGACCTTGGCGCCGGATTTTTTGAACAGCGCCAGCGCTTCGTCGTCGTCACGGATGTCCAGTCCGATCTCCGCCAGGATGCGGTCGGCTGTGGCTTCGATTTGGAGCAGGCTTTCTTCGCCCAGCACCTCGTAAGTGGGGATCACGCGCTTGATATAGGCTGGGCCACTGGGCCGGGCGTTGGGATCGCGCCGTTCGCGCCCGCCAGAGCGGCGGTTGGCGCGGGCGGGTGGCGCCGCAATGATGCCGGGCAGGTCTTGGGTATCAGATTCACTCATGCCATTGATCTCCAGATATTCTTCTTTTCAAGCGGGTTATTCCAGATAATAGAGGGAAAATTCAGGTTTGTGACCCGATCGGCTATTCATTCAATCCATTCATTCAATCGATGTTAAAGCGCTTTGACCAGCCCGCCATGGGCAGCATGACGCCAGGTCACCAGGTCACCTTGGCGGTTTCCACGGCGACGGCGACCTGGTGGCTGATGCCGCGCATTGCCCGCTTCAAGCAGCAGCACCCGGACATCGAGCTGCGCTGCATTACCACCGATGTCGACTTGGACCTGGAACGCGAACGCATCGACCTGGCCATTGCCTTGGGCAGCGGCGACTTTGTCCAGCACGCCCGCTGGCGCTTTGGTTCTGCAAGCGGCCCTGGAGGGGCAGGGTCTGGCGTTGGGATGGCGCCATATCGTGGAGCCCTTGATCGCGCAAGGTCGTTTGGTCCGCCCGGTGCCCCAAAGCGTCAGTACCGACCAGCCCATGTACATCGTCGCTTCGCGCGCAGGCCGCGTCCGTAGCGATGTGATGGCTTTAAAAGATTGGTTGGTGCAAGAGGCCAGCGCAGCTGCACCGCCGATGGCGCGTTAGGGCGTTTTGGTGCGTCAATTGCGTATATATTTCGAGTGAAAAATAGTGTTGCAATTAAGATGAAAAAAGTATTTTCTTCAAAGTTAATTTCTGTCGGTTTTTTTGCAGCGGTTTTCGTATTGCTGTGGAGGTCGGGAGAGCCTGTGCCCGCAGGCGCCGTTGACTCGCCGTCGGCGCGTATTGAGGCGGGCGCAGTGGTAGCGCCCAGAGGAACTCAAGCCCAAATTCACCATACCTCCAACCCATTTGAGACGCAACTAGCGAAACAAAAGCTGGGTAATAGCAAGGATATGCCTGCAGCAACGGTTATCGCTGGCACGGAAAATAAGGTCCCGCTTGGGCGCGACCCCTTTGCTGATTTTTTGCAGCAACAGCGTAACGTGCAGGCGTCGCCATTTGCCGAGCCTTTGGCCAAGCCTTAGCTATTAAAAGTCTAAAACTGCTGTACTGATTTGTTCTGTCAGCCAAAACTGATCGGCCCCATAGCGCACCATGAGGGGGTACAGCAGGGCCGGCATCGAAATTTGGGCTCTTTGTAGCGGTTTGGCGCTACTGACGATGGCGTTTACTTCGATGGCCGGCAGGTGCGGACGCATGGCCGGCGGGAATTGCTGGAGTAAACAATTTTGTTGCAGTGTTTCTCTTGCGCGAAAATTATTCGTTGCGGCGATATTGCGCAGCTTTAGTTTTTGAAGTCCCGGTATCTCAAAATAGGCGGCGGCGCTTAGTTTTTTTAAACCTGTAGCCAATAAGCGATCAAAGCTTTCCTGCGACGTTTTAGACAGAGTTTCACAATATTCGATATTTGGTGCCCCGTCAGTCAATAGTGTTTTAAAAACGTCCAACGAGCTGATTTGGATTTCAAGTATCAGTTCGGTGTTTGATTTTTTCCTAATTTCAAGTTTATTGAAATGAAGCTCATCAGCTTTGGCGCAGACCGAAACAGCAATGATCCCGGCGAAAACTAGAAATTTCAATCGCATGGCACATGCTTTGCGTTTGAATTTCGAAGGCCACATATTTAGGGTACGGTTCCACCAAGGTATTTGTTGTTGCTGAAGTTGGAGTTGGCGCCAAAGTAGGGAATGCTGCCGATTTTTCCTATGTAGGCGCCCTTCATTAATACGGGCATGGAATAGGTGCCTGCACTGGACGTGTAATTCTCCACCCAGTGGGCATGGTAATGGTAGCCAATGGCGTCATGGTTGTGCGCACCAAAGCTATCAAGCGCGGTGGAATATCCGAGTAAGGAACTGTCTGTCGTAGTCCGA
>Ga0209084_1001998_pt1 | contig 16405 bp, 11 predicted proteins | sample C_130820_MF_Meta_FD_187309 | JGI IMG/M metagenome (GOLD analysis project Ga0209084, IMG submission 187309) | Freshwater microbial communities from Lake Croche, Canada to study carbon cycling - C_130820_MF_MetaG (SPAdes) (version 2) | ecosystem: Environmental > Aquatic > Freshwater > Lake... | reverse complement strand
CGCCATTGCCGACGGAACTGCTCGGTGATGTCGCCGAAGCGCTGAACCAACTGGAGGAAGATCGCAGCCAGCTGGACGAAACACGGCAACTGGGACGCGCAGTTCAGCATTTTGAACAGCGCTACCGGACCTACGCGGGCACGCTGACGCGTCGCCAGGCCAGGGAGCTGCGACAGGCGCAGACCGGTTTTGACAACGCCAGTGAGGACCGCAATGCTGCGAGTGCGGCTCTGGTGGCCGCGCAGGCCTACGAGGAACAAGCCATTACCGACCACGAGCAAGCGAAGTTGCGTCTGGGTGCCGCTCGGGAACGACTGGAAACGCTCCAAAGCGATCCTGCCAATCAAGATGCCAACCGACTGAGCCAGGCCGAGAAGGATGCGTCGCAGCGGCAAGAGGAAGCGAACACGGCCCTTAGGCAACGTGACAAGGCGCGCCAAGCCCTGAATCAAGAAGAAGAACTTTGCCGTCGGTCAAACCAGCGCTTTGAGGCGGCAAAGAAGGAGATATTGGCCGCCCGGGCACGGTGCGCTTCAGAAGCCGCGCTGGCCGGTACGGACGACGCGCTCATGGACAACCCGCTCTCGGCGCTGGCGCTGGAGGATTTGGCACAGTTTCCCATCGCGCAGATCGCAGATGCGGCGGCGCTGCTGCGGGACGCTGCCAACAAGCGGCGCCAGAGCATCCGCCATCTCGAACAAGGCCACGTCGCTGCGGCCAACAAGCAAACGGCGTTGCAAACAGCACAATCCACGCAACGCGAGCGCCAAGCGGAACTGGAAGAATTGGCAGAACGTCGGGCCATTGCCGATCAGCACGCAGAGACCGCTGGCAAGGCATTGGCAGACGCATGGTCCGCCCATTGCGCCGACCTGGTGCAGCTACGCTTCGACGCCTCGGAGCCGCTCGAACAGCTGGCCGCATGGCTTGCCTTGCCCCATGGCCCTAATCCGGTCACTACGGTGCTGACCGACGCTTACCGACAGTCCGCCCTGCGGCATGCGGGTCAAGAGCTCACATTAGGCAACCGTGGGCGCGATCTGAAGCAGGAACGCGCTGAGCTGGTCGACGAGAGAGACAGACTGCTTGCCGGCCACGATGCGGCGCCGCCAACGCCGACCACGCGCATGCAGGGCGTCCGCCAAGAGCGCGTTGGCGCACCGCTGTGGCAATTGATCGACTTTCTTCCCCATGTGGATGCCGGCCAACGCGCTGGGTTGGAGGCGGCGCTTGAAGCATCGGGCCTGCTTGATGCATGGCTCTCGCCCAATGGAGTCGTCACGCACGCCGACGGCACGCCGCTGCTGGACACCGCCTTGGTGCAACGGCCTTCTGTGCTCGCCGACAGCCTGACCCATGTGTTCCAGGTGGTCCTGCCCGATGACAGCACTATTTCAGCGGCGCAGGTGGCCGCCGTTTTAGGGACGGTGGCCTGTAGCGCAGATGATTCCGGTGCGGCTGAGTCGTGGATTGGCGCCGACGGTCGGTACCGCCTCGGCGCCTTGGCTGGCGCTTGGCAAAAACCTGAGGCCGTCTACATCGGCCACACCGCTCGGGGGCGCGCGCGGCAGCGCCGCCTCACAGAGATCGCCGCACGGCTCCTGGCAATCGACGAGGAAGATAGACGGCTGGTGCAGGATATCGAAGACTTGGCTACAGCCCGCCTAAGCGCGGAGCGCGAATGGCGCGACGCGCCTACGGATAGTGGTCTTCACAAGGCGATTGCGCTGGCGGCCAGCGCAGCACGCGAGGTGCTGCAGGCCGGCAAGCGCCTTGATGCGGCCGATAGCCAATGCAGAACCGCAGAGTCAGAACTGCAGGCAGCACGCGACGCACTGGGGCGCGACGCCGTTGACCTTCAATTGCCAAGCGCACTCGACGACTTGTCGCAGGTGTCGGATGCACTGGACCGGTTCACTGATGCCCACCAGCAAGTGACGCAGGCTGCGCGGGAATGGTGCAGCGCTGGACCAGACCATCGCCAGCAGCAGGAGCGGGAGGAAAAAGCGCGCGGCGCTGCGATGGAACGAGAAGAAGAACTGGCCAGTGCGAACGAGTGGGCAGAGAAGGCCAAGACGCGCTACGACGTCCTCCAGCGCTCCGTAGGCGCGAAAGTCGAATTCCTTCGCTGGCAGCTCACTGCAGCAGCAGACGAAGTAAAAATTGCTGAAAGCGCGGTAGACCTCGCTCAGTCCAAGCGCACAAAGGCCAGCGAGACACGCGCCGTCGCCAGCACGCAGGCGCAGAGCGCAGAAAGGCTGTTGGATGAGCGCACTGCCGCGCGCGCACAGGCTATCCAGCGGCTCCAGCACTTCGCCGACAGCAGCCTGCTCGCATCTGCGCTACCGGATTTTCTAATCCCAGATCAAACCGCCCCGTGGACGATTGAGCCCGCACTGAATTTGGCAAGGCGGGCAGAGCAGGCGCTTGCCAAGGTGGCGGACGATGACGCCGCCTGGGGACGCATCCAACGGCAAGTGGCTGAAGACCTGACCGAGCTGCAGCGTGCGCTGAGCGCATTGGGTCACCAGGCCACCTCCGAACCCAACGACTGGGGCTTCTCGGTCCATGTCATGTACCAGAACCGGCCTGAGCGACCGGACACCCTGGCCGCCCGACTGGCCGATGACATTGCCCAGCGCACCGAGTTGCTGTCCGCCAAGGAGCGCGAAGTCCTGGAAAACCACTTGCAAGCCGAGATTGCAGCTGAAATCCAGCGCCTCATGCGCGCTGCGGACAAGCAGGTGAACGCCATCAATGAAGAGCTACACAAACGCCCGACTTCCACGGGCGTGCGTTATCGCTTGCAATGGCAAGCAATGACCGCCGAAGAAGGGGCGCCGACGGGTTTGAGCCTTGCCCGCGAGCGTTTGCTCAACAGCAGCTCCGATATGTGGTCTACAGAAGACCGGCGGGTCGTGGGCGTCATGCTTCAAGAACAGATCGCCATGGAGCGCGCGCGGTCGGATGCCGATACTTCTGGCCCCAGCGGAAGCCTGATCGACCAGTTGGCCCGTGCGCTTGACTACCGCCGTTGGCATCGCTTTCGTGTAGAGCGTCAACACCAACAGGGGGAGCCGTGGCGCAAACTGTCTGGGCCTGCATCCAGTGGCGAACGGGCACTGGGTCTGACAGTTCCCCTTTTCGCGGCGATTTCCAGCTTCTATGGTCGGGGTGGCAGTCCCCATGCTCCCCGCTTGATGTTGCTCGACGAAGCCTTCGCAGGCATTGATGACGCAGCGCGTGCGCACTGCATGGGACTGATTCATGCGTTCGATCTCGATTTCGTCATCACCAGTGAGCGCGAATGGGCTTGCTATGCCGAGCTGCCCGGCGTTTCCATCTGTCAATTGCAGCGGCGCGAAGGGATGGATGCGGTGTTCGTGTCCCGCTGGCTCTGGGACGGCCGAGCGAAGCGACGCGAAGAAGACCCAGATCGGCGCTTTCCCCCACCTTCGCAGCCATGAGGACGATTTCTGGCATCAACCCAAAGTTGGAGCGTCGGCTGGGCGGCTCTGAGCTCAGCGCCTTGCGCCGTCGTCTGAGAGGGCACTTTGAGCGCCATGGCGACAATCCAGAAAAAAGGGTGCTTCAACTCTCGGGCCTCAGTCCCACGGAGCATGAAGCCTTGGCATTGATCGTCGGTTTTCCGTCCCGCTTCACCCCCTCCGTTCGCATCGATATCGCGCAGTTTGATGCGGCTTTGCGCAATGCGGAGATTTCAGGCTCGCTGCGCGAGGCGTTGGAGTGCATCGACGGCCCTCTGGTGCATCGGACTGCCGCCAAAGAAGAACTGCGCGCGCGCTGGGACGCGGCCTTGAATACCCCAGCGTCGCATTTGGCACTGAGTGCCTGGCTGCAAACAGCCTCCGCGCACAGCCTCATCAAGCGCATGTCCCGACAAGACCCCGACAAAGCCATCAAACTGCTTAAGCAGGTCGATGCGATTCTGTGGCGTCTTCCGGCTGCGGGTTTGACGCGCGCGCAGCTGGCAGCAGATGTGATCGGCGACGCGCATGCACTCGACAGCGGTCAAGCGACAGCCACCTTGGTGTTGGCCGTCTTGCGGCACGGTAGCAACAATACGGCGCAGGAGCATGACCCAGCAGATGACCTCGCGGACACGGAAAACATGCACCGCCCCTCTGAGCGAGCGCGGGACACATGGGCGCAGTCGGGTGTCTTGGTCAATGAACTGGCCCGTCCTGCCCTGTTTCTGAATCTACCGGTCGGTCGCAGGTCCGTTCCACCCGCAGCACCAGGTGAACCAGGCTACCTCTCGCTGCGCCAGATGCTGCGAACGCCCGTCGCCTGGTCTGTGGCTGACCAGACGGTCTATGTCTGCGAGAACCCCAATATCGTGTCGATAGCGGCGGACCGCTTGGGCAGTGCCTGCGCGCCACTGGTCTGCACGGACGGCATGCCTGCAGCCGCCCAGCGGGTGTTGCTGACGCAACTCGCCAACGCTGGCGCAAAACTGTTCTATCACGGTGATTTCGATTGGCCAGGCATTCAGATCGCCAACAACGTCATGCGCTTGTGCGCAGCCCAAGCGTGGCGGTTTCGGGCCGACGACTACAGGCAAGCCCTCGGTTCATGCCCACAAAAAGAAAGGGATCTCTCGGACATCGCAGTGACGGCTTCTTGGGATGAATGTCTGGGTGCCATCATGCAGTCGCACGGACTGGCGATTGCGGAGGAAGCAGTTGCGGCCATACTGATTGACGACCTCAAGTCCTCGGGGAGGCCATGGGTCTGAGGGCGCTGCACCTTTGACGTGGCTCGCAAGGGCCGGTGTTTGCACCTCGTCGAGCGTTAGAGCCCCGCCAGAATCTTCCAGAAATGTGAAATAGCCAATGAGCGAATGCGGCACACCGTCCATGGGGCTAAGTTCCAGCGCCCTCTCTTTTGCCCACAAAACTCCATCGCGCAGCCAGTTGAAAGTGAAGTCTAGCCAGCGGGGGAGGCAGACACCGACCACGCTTCATCAACTTTGGCGTCTAAATGCGCACCAAGGTACTGCCCATATTTGCGAATTGCAACATCGCGGTCCAGCCCAAGCGAAAAAGCCGCAGGACGGTACCTATTCGAGGTCTTTTGCTTGCTGTGTCTAATCGATCGTCAGAGAACGCTGGTTTGATCTGATCCTGTCAGCGATAGCGCTTTGTTTCAGGTCGGTGAACATGCTTTGACGGGGCGCGCGGTCGTCAGCGATTGGATGGTTTGGATGCGGGCAGGTTGTTGGCCCCCCTAGGCGACTCAAGTAAAAAACAGAATATCCTTGACGGTAGCGTTTAGACGTGCGCGTTCGGCCGCGTTATGCGCCAGCAGCGGGTGGTCCCAAAGCTGGTTTTCGTCTTGGTAGCACTCGGCGGCCAGCTTCTTGCCGATGTTTTCGAATGAAGCGCCGTATTGTCTTCTGAGAGGCTCTGGCTCGCTTTGTGTGCCCAGCAGGAATACACGGTCTCGAACATCCTCAGGAAACTGGCTGACGAATTGTTGGGTCCGTGACTCGACCTGATCATCAAAGTCAACCAGTAGAACCAAATGTTGTCCGGGCCATTTCCGCAGCGCGGCGATGTGATCTTGTAAAAAGCTGGTAAGTACTTTTCCCCAGCCGCCTGCTGGTTTCAGTATTTCAATGTTCCTGAGTTTGACAGACGGATCAAGGAAAAACCCGTTGGCAATCTGTCGATTTGCATCGTCTTCAGCGAGCACGATCAAATGGGGTTTATAGACATTGACGCTCACAGATCCAGCCCTCCTAGCATCAAAGTCCGCACGACGTCCGAACCCAAGTCCAACTCACCGAGCAAACGGAGCTGGGTCGGCTCCAGGTGACTCTTGCGCCCCAATACCCAGGTGTTTTCGTTGGAAAACTTGCGAATCGCTTCCTCGTTATGGGTGGTCATGACGATCTGACCCTGCGCCTCGAACGCCCTGCGTAGAGTCAATACGAAGTGGCCCACCTCCGTCAGTGAAAGGTAGTTGTCCGGCTCGTCCCAAAAGCAAAACAGAGGGCCGTAAGCCCTGTTGGCGGCGACGATGATGGCACAAAGAAAAAAGCACTTTTCGCCATCGGACAACTCTTCAAAGTTCACTGAAAACGCTTCGGCGTCTTTCTCGAACTGGATGATTAGGCGCTTGGATTCTTTGCCCACATATTCGTTTTTGAAGCTCTGTAAATCGGGCATCACCTCTTTCAGGTAGGCATAAATATCGTTGTAGGCGCCAAAATGTCGGCCCAGCAGGCCAGCCAACCAGTCCACCGTATTGCTAGCGTTCGCCACGGGCCATACCGAATCTTCGTCCGATTCGCCAATCATCAACTGCGGCACCGGTGCGATCACCACAATCTGTGCCAGCCAAGTCTTGAACGTGTGCACTGGATCGGTTTCAGACTGCACCTGAATCAAGGGCAGCGCCACGACGTGCCAGTCAACCAAAAATCGTGCACCGTTTCCTGAGTCCGAGTCCTTGCGCAGCGATACCCGTGCCTGCTCCCGCGCGAATACCTGCTGGCCTTCGCAAGTTAGTCGCTCCTCAAATACCCGCAATTCCTTGAAGTTGGTGGGCAGCTCCAGCGCTAGGCTGTAGTGGAATTTTTGACCTGCCAGCAAAACCTCCAACTCCAACCGCATGGGCAAATCGGTTTGCGTGAGAAAGAAGTCGCTGGGGGTTACCAGTTGGCCGACCCGGTTCACTCCGCGCCCAATACTTTGCAGCACTTGCAAGGCCTTGGCCACCGAAGACTTGCCCGCGCCGTTCTTGCCGAGCAGCAGCACAGAGTGCTTCCCGTCGGGCTTGAGTTCGAAATTCTGAAAAGTCTTGAAATTGTGGATATACAAACGCTGCAACATGCTGTTACCACTCCGGTAAGTTTTGAAACTGATTATCGGGCAAGCGAATGTATGCGGGCCTGTATGCGGGCCTGTATACGGGCAGGGGTGAGCCACACGCCTAACCGCAAAAAATCGCCGCCGACAACGCCGGTGTGGCCGTCACTTACCGAGCTTCATCAACGTAGACACCCTGATGCGCACCAAGGTGCCCCACATTTTTGCCATTGGTGACATCCTGGGCCAGCCCATGCTGGCGCACAAGGCGGTGCACGAAGCGCAAGTGGCGGCTGAGGTGATTGCCGGTGAACTGCAAGGCAACAAAGAGTTTGCCGAAAAACGCAAGTCCTAGGCCTTCAATGCCCGCGTCATCCCCAGCGTGGCCTATACCGACCCCGACGTGGCCTGGGTGGCCCTGACCGAAGACTCTGGGCTTACGCGCAAGGCATCAAGGTCAAAAACGGCTTTTTCCCGGGACTGCGTCCGGCCCCGCCATTGCCAACGGGCGCGATGACGGCGTTAGTGGTCCCACCGCACGCCCAGAAACAGATACAGCCCCACCGCCACCTGAGACGCGTCAATCCAAATGCCGCCGCCGGTTTCTTGTCCAAAGTGTGTGTCAGTTTTGTGTGTTAAAAAAGCGGGATAGATTCACCGGGATGGGTGTACGTTCGCACCAAATTTGGGCGGTTATTTCTGGCTTGTTTCTTGCATATTGGCCTGTAAGGCCATTTTTTGTATCGGTGTTTCAGTTTCAACGGTTTGTAAAGGGGTTTCTACATGACGGCGACAGGCGCAACGGCAACGGCCAACGGAAGGCCGACGGACAAATCACTGGCTTCTCCGGCCTTAGCCAAGCGGCAGGGGTCGTCTGGGTTCTCCAGGCGGTACCGGGACATCATCATCGCGGTGACGCTGTTCATCGTGATCGATTTGGGTGTGCTGGTGCTCAACTTCTACACATCGTTTCAAATTGGCGAGGATGCCTTGGGCGTGAACCTCGCGGGCCGCCAGCGCATGCTCTCGCAGCGCATGACCAAAGCGGTGCTGACCCTGGACATAGAGCAGCGCGATGGGCGCGACGGCGCCGCCGCTTTGGACGAGCTGCGCAAGGCGGTGGCCTTGTTCGACGCCAGCTTCAAAGGCTTTCAGAACGGGGCCACGGTTCCTGGCGGTGACGGCAAGCCCGTGTACCTCAAGGCCGCCGAAGGCGCACCCGCAGCCAAAGCGCTGGAAGATGCTGGTGTGATCTGGAGCGCCTACCAGTTGGCGCTGGCCCCGGTGCTGGAGGCCAGGGCCACGCCCGAGCAAATGGCCGAGGCCGTGGCCTTTGCCCGCGCCAACAACGTCAAGCTGCTGGGCCTGATGAACGGCCTGACCACTGCTTTGGAGGTGAACGCGTCGCAACGCGCCACCAACTTGCGCATGGTGCAGGCTGCGGGCATTTTGCTGGCGTTGCTGAACTTTGCGTACATCCTCTACAAGTTCCTTAGCAGCTTGCGCCGGGCCGATAGCGCCATTTTGGAAGCCAACGAAGAAAACGCCGAAATCTTGGGCAGCGTGCGCGAAGGCCTGTTTCTTTTGTACGGCGACCTGACGCTGGGAACGCAGATTTCGGCCTCGGTCAAAACCCTGCTGGGCCGCCAGGCCGCGCCCGGCGACAGTCTGCTGGAGCTGCTGCAGCCCCTGCTGTTTGACAAAGATTTGACCGATGCCCGCGAATACCTGCAACTGCTGTTTTCGCCCCACGTGCGCGAAAACCTGGTGCAAAACATCAACCCCTTGACATCGGTGGAAGTGAACCCGACCGGCGCCAGTGGCGTAGAGGAGCGCAAGTACCTGTCCTTCTCGTTCAACCGTGTGATGGATGGCGCCACCGTGCGCCACTTGCTGGTCACCATGCAAGACATCACCCCGCGCATGGTGCTGGAAAAGCAACTCGATGCCGAACGCAGCCGCGCGCGCAAAGAGTTTTCCTCGCTGGTGCAAGCGCTCAAGGCCGATTCGGACACGCTGCGCCAGTTTGTGGAGCGCGCCGAGGTGCAACTGCTGCAGGTCAACGACTTGCTGCGCAGTGTGTCCGAAGTGACGGGCAATGCCGAAACCCGCAAGGTCATCGACCAGGTGTTCCGCCTCATCCACGCGTTCAAAGGTGAGGCCTCCGCGCTCGACCTGGAGCTGCTGGCCGGACTGGCGAACCAGTTTGAGGACGGGCTGCAAACCCTGCGCAACGCGCCCCAAATCACCGGCGAATCGCTGCTGAACCTGCCTCTGCCGCTGGAAAACCTGCTGGAAAAAATCACCCTGTTCCGCCAGATCACCCGCGCGCAAGCACCTCAGGGTGCCGTGGCGCCCGGTGCCGATGATGGCACCCATGCCAGCGACCCGCTGGCGCCCCTGTACTCCCTGGCCCAAACCGTGGCACGCGACCTGGGCAAGCAGGTCAAAACCCAGATCGTGTTTGAAAACCAGGCCAGCCCGGCGCTGCTGAATCGGCCCGCGCTCAACAACATCGCCATCCAGCTCATCCGCAACGCAGTGGCCCACGGCATCGAAACCCCCGCCGAGCGTGTGTCCGCTGGCAAGCCCGAAGCGGGCGCCCTGGTGCTGCAACTGGGCTACAAAGACACTGGCGACATCGAACTGCGGCTGCGCGACGACGGCAGCGGTCTCAACCTCGCGCGCATCCGCGAACGCTTGCTGCAGCTGGGCTGGTACAGCGCCGAAGACCTGAAAGACGTGTCCGACAGCCAAGTGATGATGCATATCTTTAGGCCCGGCTTCTCCACCTCGGACGTGAACCTGCATGCCGGGCGCGGCGTGGGTCTGGACGTGGTGCACGCGCTCGTGCAGGGCCTCGGTGGCCACATACGGCTGCAGTCCACCCCCGGCGCGGGCACCGAATTCAGTGTGACCGTTCCTGTCAACGCCTGAAGGGCAGCGTATGAAACTGCTGATTGTGGACGACTCCAACCTCATCCGCACACGCATCGCCAGCGTGGTCAAAACCACGGAAATGAAGGGGGTGAGCATCGTCGGGCTGGCCCGCAATGGCCTAGAAGCCATCACGCTGGCCAAGCAGCACAAGCCCGATGTGGTCACCATGGACCTGACCATGCCCGAAATGGACGGGGTGGAAACCATCCGCCAGCTCATGACGCTCAGCCCCCCGCCCAACATCTTGGTGGTCAGTGCCCTCAACGACAAGTCCACCGCCATCATGGCCCTGAGACTGGGTGCACGGGGCTTTATCAACAAGCCCTTCACCGACCAAGAGCTCAGTGCGGCCCTGCTCGACGTGGCCGAAACCACGGCCTGAGCCCTAGCCGCAGATTGCCCCGCCCCGCCACCCCCACAACCCCGGCACACGCCTTGTGGGCCGTTTCGTCAACTTTCACACAGCCACACACCACCCATGGCCTCACTCACCGAAGACGACCTGCGCCTGTTTGTGAACGGGATCAAGCATTACCTGAAAACCACTAGCCGCCAGGAGCCCGAGATCACCTCCGCCTTTCTGGGCGACGACACCGTGCAGGGGCACGAATACAACGGGCTGGTGAGCTTTATGGGCGGCTTCTCCGGCTACATCATGGTGTCCATGCCTGCGGCCATGCTGCGCGAATTGCTGGTGCTGCAGCACGAGCACAACGTGAGCGAGGCCAACCTGCTCGACGCCGTGGGCGAAATCGCCAACACCCTGGCAGGCAACGCCCGCCACGTGTTTGGCCCGCAACTCGACATCTCTGTGCCCGCCTGCCTGCGCGGTGCGCAGACCATCATGGCGCGGGTCAAACAAAGGCCTTACGTCATCACATTCCGCTGGAGCCGCTACGCCGCCCTGGTCTGCGTGGACCTGGAGCGTCAGGAATAAAGCGCCGGTAAGCCGGCAACCCGGCCAGGCGCTCCAGATGCGCGCCAACGTGCCGCACATCTTTGCAATTGGCGACATCGTGGGCCAGCCCATGCTGGCGCACCAGGCGCAGGTAGTGGCTGGGGTGATTGCCGGTGAACTGCAAGGCAACACAGAGTTGGCCGAAAAACGCAAGTCCCCGGCTTCAACGCCCGTGTCATCCCCAGCGTGGTCTACACCGACCGCGAAGTGGGCGGGGTGCGTCTCACCGAAGACTCTGGCCTTGCGCCCAAGGCATTGAGGTGAAAGAAGGCCTGTTCCCCTGGACGGCCTCCGACCGCGCCACCGCCACTCGCTGTGGCAAAGGTGTGACCAAACTGCTATCTGACGATTCGCCCGAAGCTCCATCAGAAGGCGGCCATGCTAGCAGGTGCCAAGCATGTCCAAAACCTGGACCCTCCTCTCGCACTTACGCTTGAGTTTCTTATCCGCTTCGCATGCTTCGGATCATCAATGCTCCCCGCTATTGTCCCGATTCACGAAAAATTCACGGCGCAAGTCGGCGCCACACGATTGTGTTCAATTATCATATTGGCGTTTATTACCATTCGCCGGGCATTGGCTATAACAACGCGGTCGACCGATGCCCGTCGCTCATGAAACCAAAGCTTCAGGGAGAGATCTTATGCAGTGGAAACAACAGGGTGGCTCATTAGCCCGGAAATTGGCGGCCGCGATGGCCATTTCAGTAGGTTTGCTGTTAGCCGCGTGCGGCGGCGGCGGTGATTCAGGTGGTAACAAGTCGCCATCGGCCACGCCAGTGAGCATTAGCTCACAGCCGGCAGACCAAACAGTGACCGCCGGCAACGCTGCCAGCTTCACCGTCGTTGCCAGCGGCGACGGACTCGCGTACAAGTGGCAATCCAGTACCAATGGCGGCAGCACCTGGGTTGACAGCTCTGGCGCCACAGCGCCCACCCTTACGCTAAGCACCACCACTCTTGCGATGACAGGCACCAAGTACCGAGTGGTAGTTTCTGGAACGGCCAACAGCGTAACAAGCTCGGTGGTCACGCTCACCGTGGTGGGAGCAGTTACAGCGCCAGTCATCACCTCCAACGTGTCTTCCACCAGCGCGGTGACTGGCACTGCGGCGAACTTTGCAGTTACGGCCACGGGCACTTCACTTGCTTACCAGTGGCAGAGCAGCCCAGACGGCATCGTTTGGGCAGACATTGTTGGGGCTACCGCACCCAGCTACAGCCTGGTCAGCGCAAGCCTGGCGGACAACGGACGCGCCTATCGCGTGGTGGTGAGCAACTCCGCAGGCTCGGTCACCAGCAGCATGGCCATACTCACAGTCACCGCCGCTGCCGCAGCGCCCGCCTTCACAACCCAGCCCGCCAGCACCAGCGCCATCGTTAACCAGCAGGCCACCTTCACGGTGGCGGTCGTCGGCACACCCGCGCCGACCTTGCAATGGCAAGTGAGCACCAACGGCGGATCAACCTTTGTCAACTGCTGCGGCACCGCCACAACCTACAGCACCGCTAACCTAACCAGCAGCGACAACGGTAACCGCTACCGCGTGGTGGCAACCAACAGCGCAGGCACGGTCACGTCCAATGTGGCACTGCTTACGGTGACGGCCGCTTCCGTGGTACCCAGCATCACCACCCAGCCCGCCAGCGTGAGCGTGGTGGCTGGCGCGCAAGCCAGCGTCAGCGTCATCGCCAGCGGCTCACCCACTCCAACCTACCAGTGGCAAAAAAGCATAGATGGCGGCAGCTCTTACGCCAACATCAACGGCGCCACAGCAGCCAGCTACAGCACCGCCGTGTTGGCCGTGGCCGACTCTGGTTTGCGCCTGCGCGTGGTGGTGAGCAACTCTGCGGGCAGCGCCACCAGCAGTGCTGCTGTGGTAACAGTGACGGCGCCGACCAGTGTGCTGAGCGGCAGGGCCTGGCAGACGGGGCAGGCATTGGAGACCAATGACAACCCGGTTTACGCCGCCGATGCAGCTATGGACGACAGCGGCAAGGTGACCGTGCTGTTTGCAAAATCAGATGGCAGCAGAGTCACTCTATGGGCTACCCGTGGCACACCCGGTGCGGCAGGAGTAGCACCTAGTTTTACCACGCCTGTGGCCATCGACACGGCAGCCCCCTACAACTACTATCAATACGCTAGTAAGGTCGGGTTTAGCGTGGGCGTTTCCAGCAACGGTAACGCGGTAGCCGCATGGAGAAATACGGCGCCCTGCAAGACGACCACATACTCCACCTCTGGTACCTGCTACTACTACTACACTGCCAGATGGTTAGCCAGCAATCCAACCTGGGATGCACCGGTATTGGTTGGCGATGCGCCATACGATTACTCCTTGCAAGGCGTGGGCATTACCAACGGCGGCGACATCCTCGTTTTCACGAACGCATGGGAGCGCACAACGTCGTACCCCTACTACAGTGTGTGGCCCTCAGCCACTTGGCGTCGCGCAGGGCAGGCAGCGTTTCAACAGCAATTGTTCAAAGGGTTGTCCTTCGTAAGCGGAAACCTGCATCTGGACAACCTGGGCAACATGGTGCTGGTGGGCTCAATGAACCAGAACGCGACCACTGACATCGTGGCCTACCGAGGCAACACGACAACGGGTTTCAGCGGCACCCAGGAGATATTGGACACACGCGGTGCAGCAGCAGTGTTTGACGGGTCTTGGATAGGGGAGAACGGCCATACGGTGGTCATCTGGACTCAGAACAACGGGACCAAGAGCGTCGAATACGCGGCTGTGCTGGACGCGCCTGCTGGTGCCTGGAGCGTTTCGGAGTTGACATTGCCAGCTGTGAGTTTCAGCAGTGTCACAGCATCCGTCACCCCTGCCGGTGAATTCATCTGGCACTCGTTCGACAGATGCACCACTATGCGTCGTACCGGTGGCGTGTGGACGAGCGAAAAGTCCATGGCCAGTGGTTCCTGCACCGCCAGCTACTCAAACTATCCGGCCTTCACAAACGATGGCAATTTCCTTCGTGTGTCGGAGGGCAGTGGTTCGTGGATGACCTTTGACGACAACAATAACGCCATCGTCAATGGTTATACCAGCGCCAGCACAGGGCCGGGCTATGTGATGGGCGTGCCGGTTTCCTTGAGTGGTTCATCCACCCTGCTCTCCAAGAGTGGCATCGGTTTCTACTACGACATCAATACATTCGATGTGCTGCCCACCATTGCAATGCCCAAGGGAGATGCGCGTACCGTGAACAGTCTCTGGGGCTGGTACTTCAAATAGGCCCTAGTTCCTCTATCGGCCAATGTTGCTTGACGCAGCATTGGCTTCCTCATATACGATCCAACTACACCATGAACACTAAAATTTTTCCCAACTTACTCCGCGCGCAGGTGCTGACAGCGGTCAGCGCAAGCAGCCTGCTACTTACCGGCTGCTTAGCCACCGCCCCGACCATGGGCGACAACAAAGGGACCGTAACAGGCGCTGCCGGCGGCGGCGCCACGGAGAACGCCAACAGCAAGCTCGAAAAATGCACAGAAACCCTAGGCACCCTGGCCATGCAGGAGGACTTGAACGCGCCTTGGTACCAACAACTGCGCAGCTATCAACTCGGCTCCACCTTGCCAGTGCTCCGCCTGATGATCCAGCAAAGCAACTGCTTTGTGATCGTAGAGAGAGGTGCAACTATGAACAACATGGCGCAAGAGCGTAACTTACAGCAGAGCGGCGAAATGCGCGGCGGCAGCAACTTTGGCAAAGGCCAAATGGTAGCTGCCGACTACACCATGAGCCCTTCCATTCAGTTCTCCGGCAAAACCGGCGGTGCGGCGGGAGCGGCAGGCGCTTTGTTTGGCACCTTGGGCACCGTGGTCGCCGGTGGCATGAGCACTAACGAAGCCTCCACCACTTTGTTGTTGATAGACAACCGTTCAGGCGTGCAAGTATCCGCCTCAGAAGGCTCGGCTAAGAACATGGACTTCAACCTGTTCGGCGGCATGTTGGGTGGCCTGGGCGGCGCAGCTGCGGGGGGCTATTCCAGCACGCCGCAAGGCAAAGTCATCGTCACCGCGTTTGCCGATTCATACAACCAAATGGTCCAGGCCTTGAAGAACTACAAGGCGCAAACGGTGAAGGGTGGCCTGGGCGCGGGCGGTCGCCTTGGGGTGGATGGTGCTGGCGCTGCACAGGCACCGACGCCTGTACAGACCCCTGTTGCACAGCCCGTCAAGAAGCCCGCGCCCAAGCCTGCGGCCACCGCGTCCAAACCTGCGGCCACTGCGTCCAGCGCTTCAGGAAAGTAGCACGGCAGCCCGCTTAAGGATCGCTGGCCGCTCACATCCGCAGTGGTTTGGAGTCAACACAAAAGATATTCACACCCGCACCATTCAAGCCCAAACATGACGCCCCGAGCGCACACCTCGCTATGAAGCGGTGACCTCGCAATACGAGGCTTGCGTGATCTGGCCGACGCGGTCCAACTAAAGCCCGTTTGACGGGCAGAGAGACTAAGTCTTTCGCCGCCTGTAGGTTTGCCAGTGGGTGCCGTCGCTTCCCAAACGCCTGTGCTACCCCTCCTAGCGCAATAGCGCAGTACTGGGTTTGATTAGGCGCATTTTTTTACAGTGATTGAGTAAACCCAGCAAGACGCCCGCCCGAGCGGGACGAGCACAGACAAGGTATCGCCGCATATCTGCGCTGTAGCCTTGATCCATGGCTGCGGCTTGCACCGCCCAAAATCGAAATGTAGGCCTGGAGAAAACGGCACTGAACCACAGCCTAAGCAGACCCAGCGCGCAGGATTTTGATGCCCAAAACGTGGACCATAATGGTTTGCGTGCGGATGGAATTCCTATCCGCAAGCATCACCGGGTGCTCAAACAAGTTATTCGTCGCTGGCATGGTTATAGCTTGCGTTCCCACGGTGCGCGGGACGCTAGGCGTTCGCCACACCTTGAGCAGCATTGCAATCAACAAGCCACGAAGTTGGGTTCGCTCGCTCTGGTGCGAACGCCTGATTTTTCTACCGTGTCCAGCCCGGACGAAAAGGTCGCTAATGAAAGTACACACGGCACGAAGTTTTGGTAAGCAGTTGTTGCTGCGGCCTTGCGCATGTTAGCGCGCCAGTCTTGCCGCCATATTGCTTGGATTGGGCCTTCCGGCCCTGGCCTGGGAGCCCACCGCACCGGTTGAACTGGTGGTGCCGGCCGGCGTGGGCGGGGGTGCGGACCTGATGGCACGCTTCATCCAACAGGCGGTGGCCAAGCATGGCTTGATGAAGCAGCCGCTTAGCGTAGTGAACAAAACCGGTAACTCGGGCGCCGAAGGCTTTCTCGACGTGAAGGCGGCGCGCGGCAATCCGCACAAGCTCATCATCACCCTGTCGAACCTGTTCACCACGCCGCTGGCCACGGGCACGGATTTCAATTGGCGCGACATCACACCCGTGCAGATGCTGGCGCTGGACCAGTTTGTGTTGTGGGTCAATGCCGACTCGCCGCACAAGTCGGCCAAAGAATTGCTCGACAGCCTGCGGGCCAGCCCGCGTGGCAGCGTCAAGCTAGGCGGCACCGGCAGCCGACAGGAAGACCAGTTGATCAGCGTGCTGCTGGAAACCGCCGCCTCTACGCGCCTGAGCTACCAGCCGCTCAAGGGCGGCGGTGACGTCGCACGGGCACTGGCCGAGGGCGAGGTCGATATCAC
>Ga0209084_1001991_pt1 | contig 16432 bp, 20 predicted proteins | sample C_130820_MF_Meta_FD_187309 | JGI IMG/M metagenome (GOLD analysis project Ga0209084, IMG submission 187309) | Freshwater microbial communities from Lake Croche, Canada to study carbon cycling - C_130820_MF_MetaG (SPAdes) (version 2) | ecosystem: Environmental > Aquatic > Freshwater > Lake... | reverse complement strand
AAGGGTTGCCCCTGACCTGCATAAAGCAGGGCAGGAGCGTTCAAGACATCCGATGGAGCGTAATTTGATGGGTTCATCGAATTATTCGTTTGTGCGATTAGATAGGCTCCGAGATCGTGCTTGAGCAAGCATAGCAATCTGGAGTGTACTGAGGCGCATAATTAGGCGTGAGAGGGCAAGCCGCAGGGATCACAAGCTGTGCATTGTTCAACCTGTGAAGGATCGAATGCATAAGCGTAGGATCTTGGAACTGCATACCCATACGGAACTGGTTCCAGAAGAAACCTTGATCTCGCTTGATGTTGCACTCCCAATCTGGATTCTTCCACTCCCAATCTCCAGCGTAGTTCTGAGTCATGCCTTGGGCTTCGCCAAGACCACTCTGAGAAGGAGAGATCCACTTGATCATTGCCTTGTTAACCCAAGGATTCGTAATACCGAAATCGGCATAGTTGAAAGCAGGGTTTTGGATGTATTTGCAACCAAGTTCCGTAGTAACAGGAACATAAGGAAGAACACGAACCAGACGAGGCCAAGTAGTTGGATCGTTGACATTGAAAGTTGGAAGAGAGGCGTTGTAAACCCAATCCACATTCAAGCGAACACCATTGATGTCGTTGCAGAAGGCGTAGTTACCAATGACGCGATCAATACCAAGAGAGTATTGAAGCTGTTTGTCATCAAAGTCACTAACGCTCTCCCACCATCCACCAGACTGCTTGGCATACTGCCAGAGTTGACGGAGAACGCGAGCATCTGGAACGATGATCTCAAGGAGAGGGCGACCAGCGGCCTCACTCACATCAAGACGATAAGCATCATCTTCACGCTGAAGGTTGATGAGGATGTCATCAAGGGTATCAAGCGACAGAAGACCAATGTTGTTCAGTTGGGAAACTGCCATTTTCACATAGACATAGCCCATGTTGAAAGACCCCTCGTTCGTACCCTCAAAAGGCTGAACGATGAACATCTGATCATCTGGAGTTGCACAAGAGACAAGAGACTGACCATTGCTGATCGGAATCCACTTGTGACCTGCTCCACCGATCCAGTTGGAACGAGAGAACTCTTCATGCACGTTCTTTGTGATGTTGACGTTCGTGGACATGATGTGATCCATTTCCTCTTGAGGGAACAGACGATACATGAAATCGGTAAGCTGATACCAATCGGTACGCATTGCCTTGGTGAAAAGGCTGAAGCTATACGACTCAGTACCGGGATGAGCAATGAACTCAAACTGAACGTCATCGGCGTTTTGGACGCAACGACCAGATTGAACTTCTTGCCAAGGTTGATTTGGGTTGTACCATCCACGACCAAAGCGGAATGCCTTTTGGGTAGGGAGGGTATTCAGAGGCCATGTCTCAGTCTCAAGGCGACCATAATAAATACTGTTAATGGCCATTTTTTTAATGAAAAATGGATTATAGTACGTCCTTGCTTCTCGGAATAATGTGTCAACGTCCTGACACGAGCTAAATGTTACGCCATTCTGGGCCATATGATTATTTTTTATTGGTTATGATTATGTGCCATGAAAAGGTCGCCCCTTCCAAAACACGGTTTTGGTTTGTGAGCGACTGGCAACCTCGCGTGTTATTGTTTTTACAATCAACTGATGTCAACCTCACACCCCGCTTTTAGTTTTATATCGGACGCTATCCGATTCGGTGCTTTGGCTGAAATCAATTGCTGTTAGAACAACAACTAATCCAGATATGTGACGATTATAGAAAATTCTATAATCCGTCAACTGTATTTTTTAATATATTCAATTGCTTTTCTCAATAAATCAACAGAATCGCCAAGTTGACCAATTCCAGAATTACATTTTCTGCACAATAATTTTCTTATCTTTCCTGTTTTATGGCAATGATCAACACACAATCTTTGCGTTGTTGTGCATTTATTTTTACAAAGGAAACATACTCCATTTTGCTCAATTACCATTGCTTCATATTTATTTGGAGTTAATCCAAATCTGCTTTTTAATTGAGCATTCCTATTTCTTTCTCTAAAGGATTTAGGATTTCTATTGTAACAATCTTTTGCTGTTTCTGCATTCCTTTTCTTGTAATGCAAAAACTGTTCTGGGCTTAACCACCTTTCCCCCTTCTTTGAGGATCGGTCGTAAGCCCAGAATATCTTGTTATCTTCTTTGCGAGCATCTCCACATTTCAATTTCATGCATAATAGATTATGCTTGAAATCTAATATGTCAATTATTTATTTCTAAATCGTGCAAATAACGCTTCGGGAGTACGCTCCTCAACCTCGTTGGCTTTGCCAGCAGAAGAAGATCCAATGTTTCCCTCAGACGTAGAAGATCCACGCATTTTCTTAATTGTTTCTTTAAGCTCACTATTTTCTTTTTCAAGAGCAAATGAATAAGCCTTTGCCTTTTTGAACTTAGCTCCCTGCTGAAGAACTCGCGTAATTTGTTCTGGAGCATAATTGCTATTGTCGCGCAATGCGGCTTCTGCAATTAGTTCATCTTCCGTTGTGTCATCGTCGTACTGATGGGAAGCAAGGATCTTGGCAATCTCTTCTGGATACTTAATTGCATCGTCAAGTAGCTTCTTATTTTCAGCAAATGCATCCTGCCATCGTTTTCCTACTTGTGACTTGGTTGCACTAGCCCGACGATTCTTTTCTTCCTCGGTTTGAGCCTTAGTAACTTCCCAGTTCTGTAAAGCAAGATTTCTAGCTTCAACCTTACCAAGAACATCATAAGCTGTAGAGTTGAACTTAGCCTGTTCCATAGGCGAGAGGTTCTCGTAGATGTTATTAAGAGTCTGTTTGGAAATCTCGCGTTGTCGCATCCTTTCATTTTCGTCTGTTGTTCGTAGTGATGTTTCGTAAGCGGCAATTGCTTTTTCAAATTCAGTAATACTTGATGCGTCTTCTCCGATAAGCATCTTGACTTGATTGTATCCGTTAAGAATTGGTGCATCAAAAGTTTCCTTGAATATAGGATCGGCTGGAAGATTAAGGAATGCATTAGCTTTACGCAGATTCTCCAAATCAGAAGTCAATGAATCTTCACGCTCTTGCCTATCAGCAATTGCTTTTTCAAGTTCCTTCTGAAGTTTCTCAACTTGCTTCTTGCTTTCGCTATCATCAATTTTAGAACGAAGCTCCTCAATCTCTAGCTTGGCTTTGTCATATTCGGCAACTTTGAGTTTAAGTTCAGCAGTCTCTTTGGAGAGATTTTCATTTGTCTGCTTTAGGCTTTTGATAAATCCCGGCTTTTTCTCATCATCAACTGATGATGCCTTAATCTCTGGTTCATCACGATTAATCTCCGCAACCTTTGCGGTATCTTTCTCCGCATCAATCCTATCTTGAAACTGACTTGTATCTTGATTTAGTTTCTCTGCCATTATCTTGAACAAATCAGAAGGATTCCCCTTTGGGGCTTCCTTTATGTCAGTCTTAAAGAATGCATCTGCTTGTTTAACGGCACTATCCCTTGCGGCTTTATCTGCATCCCTTGAAATTGGGGGATTTGCGTTTGTTGGTTCTGGCGTAGGATCGGACATGGTATTTATTTGGTTTTGTGGTTGTTACTTACGGAGTGAAATTTCTTCAGCAGAAAGTGATTCGTCCATATCTGGATCAAAATCAAGGTCATGTGACCCAGCCCTTATTGGGGTTTTCTTTGGACGATCCGATGAAGTAAATGAATTGTCTTCAGCGTCTTCAGCGTATTCCTGTAATGCGCGGAATACTGCAACTACAGATGCGTGATCATGTTTCACTAGACCTTCATATACAGCGGTTTTTAATTCGCTATATCTTTTGTCATTTATGATTGCGGCGGCAAGGTTGGTTACATTTATATCCATGATTGTGGTTGCTTATCCGTTTTGTTGACCAGACTGAGGGTTTTGTGACGTTATTTGTTCTTGTTGAGCTATCGCATTTTGCTGTGCGATCATATCTTGAGTATTTTGCCTTTCAGCATGATCTAATTGTTGCTGATTTTGATCCTGCATAGCTTGGATGCTGTTTTCTGCTTTTGCACGATGAATTTGAATATCATTTGCGGCTTTTGCCCTCTTTGTTGCAAGGTCAGTTGAAACTTTCTCCATTGCATTTGCATTGTGTAGCTGTGCCTTTTGAGCCATTGCCGCAAGTTTAATGCTTTCCTTCTTCTGCAAGGTATCTGTTTGAATTGCAGTTTTTGCAACAAGTGCCTGTAGCTTGATGTCTTCTGGTGACATATTCCCTTGTCCACCCTCGCCTTGTTGCTCTTGTTGCTGTTTGGCCTTAAGCATTTGACCAAGTTGACTACCGATTTCATCGGTTGCACGTTGAAGTTGTTGCATTTGTTGACCGAACTGATTGGCAAGATCCTTCTTGGTAGGATCTTTTTGGATAAATCCAAGATGCGCGGTAAGATGAGGCCCCTTGAATCGGATGATACAAGCGTAGATGTCTTTAATAAGCTCTACTGCTTCATCTGGAACCTCTTGAGCCTGTTGACCGCGAGTAGGAACTTGCTGATTGATTCCTGCACTCTGAAGTGCCTGTTGAGCCTCTTGGATTGATGCACCAGCATCTTGGAAGTGACCCTTGAAATGCTCCACATGGTTTTGATCGGGATAAACACGGAAGTTTGCTACGTTACCCTTTGGATCAGTCATACCAATGTTCTCCATTGAGATGATTCCTTGCTCATCTGGTATTTCAACCTTTGTTTGTTTGACGTAACGATTGACGTTCTGGCGACCATTGAGTGCGGCAATGGCATCTGCAATGGCGTTTGCCTGACCTTCATTAATTGGAGTCATTCCAGTAAGAGAAACTGTTTGTTGAGCCGCCATTAGCTTATAGGAAGGGCTTCCAGAACCAGAAAGCATATTGCTTTCAATGTTTTCAATGTTTTCCCACTTCCAAGCCTCTTTGGGAACGCCATTTTCTTCCATGTAATCAACAAATCGTTGCTTCAATTTGTATCCATAGCCACCCTTGGTAGTATTGCTCATGCGCTTATAGAGCATCTTGATCCAACGAGTTTGGTTATCATTGAAACGACGAATCTGAGTGCCTTGGAGCTTGGCAGATTCAGCGGCATCCATTTCAGCCTCTCCCTTTGTCCTTTGTTTGCCGCCATTTTGAGTGTGACCAACATTGTATGCACCAATTCCACGATACATATCATTTTGATAAAACTGAATGCCAGCAAGAACCTCTTGGAACGGAATATTAACTGATACTTGATGAGGCTCTACATCTTGAGGCAGAACCATCCACGGCATCCACTCCATTTGCTTGAGCTTCTTTGTGGATTCGGCAGATCCACCCTTAAACATGAGTCGGGTATTCCAATCAATCGCATCCATAAAGCGATTCATGTGGATGTCATAAGCCCTGCATTGGATGAAAACGGCTTCAGCTAGTCCTTGGATTTCATGCCAGATTCCAGATCCAGTTGAATCAGTCATTGGAGCAATAATGTCCTCCCAGCCATCTCCATCTTTTTCTACCCAATCTTTTTTGTAGTAAAGGAAACCAGTTTGGTCACGATACTCTTCTTCAGAAAGATCCTTACGACCATTTTCTTTGTAACCAAGTACAAGTCCACCATAGTTCTGGAGTAGCATCATCTTGGAAATGCTTCCATTGAACTCCATGATATAAAGCTCATACAACTCAATGCGAAGAGTGTACAAGCGAGAGAGATTCATGTTGCCAGAGGCAACGTCACGCAACCATTCAGTATTTGTGTAGGTATTGCGATAGTTTGTGGTGAACATCCGAAGGGCATCTACACAAGCCCAAAAGTTCCAGCCCATTTCAGTAGCGTGTTTTTCTGCCTTAACTGGATCTTCTTCACCTCCAGTAATTTTAAGCCAGAACTCAAGCGGAGTATAAGAACGCTTTACGCAAAGCTCCCCAAGGTTGGTTAGATCAGCAAATGTTTTATCTGGAATAAGAATGTTGGAGTTATGGAAACTCTTTGTGGGCCATCCATCACGATCTTCTGCAATTTCAAACCCTTTTCCATAAAGAGTCATTTCTTCAACGTCCAATTCGACGTTGTAATTGTAAGAAGTCCAAGAACGAAGCATCCTATCAAATCCAATTCCAATCAAATCACTCCATTCTTTTTTCTCCGTAGGATTTCCAAGTTTTGTCGTAATGGTTGCGGCAGTATTGCGCTCCATAACCATATCCACAAAGCTGGACTTCTGGTTATCAACAATAAATTTCATCTGACGGAATGGAACATTGCTCATTCCCGAAAGTTGACGAGATGCTACTTGGCTATAGTCCGTAGGGGGAAAGCCCTTATAACATTTGTAGATACGACCCCACTTGCGCTCACGACCAGCATTATCAAGGCGAAGATTCCAGCAAATTGTAAAGGCATCATTCGCAGTTTGCACCCTGCTTGTAGGGGCAACGCCATTGGAATTGATTGTGTTGAATCCCCAAGAGGAAACACCTTCACGATTTACGATCTTTTTTGTTTTAGCCATTTTAGCCGATTACTTGGTTAAGTGCCTCTCGGCGTTTTTGACATGAAGAACAATTCTTTGCACGTTTTTCTAATTCGGCATTGATGCCAAATGTAGATGCAACCTTATCTCCTAAATGTGCAAACTTATGGATTATTCCTGCAACGGCATCGCCAGCCTCTTGCCAACAATATTGTCCAGCAATACGTCCACAAATTTGTTGTTCAACTAAATAGCTTAGATTTTCTGGCACAGCAACATTCTTATTTTCCATGTCGCCTTTTATTTTATTTATGAATGAGTTTCCGTATGGAATATCCATTCCATTAACCCGATATGTATTTCCTTGGTCATCGCTATATTGATACCAAAGTCCTCCGGGAATCGCATCATTAGGATTTTTCAATTTCATGTTTGAAACCTCTTTCTTGCATTTATTTTATAAACTTGTCAAGTTCTCATGCTCATGGATTACAACGGAATTTGTTTAGATCAACCACAAGACACTACTTATGGAATTTCTTTTTTTGAGAGCGTTCCACAGCAGTTCATTCGTGAACTAACAGCATATAGATTGACAAGGGGTGAATTTGGTAGGCGTGAAAGGATCAAGCTAAAAATCAAGCTGGAGGATACCCAATTAAAAAGTCCAGCACAGCACATGGTCAATTGTTTCAATCTGATTTATGGAAACGATGTACTTCTTCACTCTCAAGGAATTCCAAACAATTATGCCTTAGATATTATAGATTTATTCTGTAATGAAAACGATTGGGGCATTGCTGGATGTGCTTCTAGCGGCAAAACCTTTTCTGTTGCGGCTTGTATCGTGATAGATTGGCTTTGCGCTCCAGATTGTACATCCACATATGTTGCCTCAACATCCTTGGATGCCTCGGAAGATCGACTTTGGGGTAAAGTTTGTACTCTTTACAGGGTTGCAATGAGAAATATACAGGAGAAATATGGCAAAGATAATTCCATTGGAAACCTTGTTGAATACAGGAGGATGATTGTTTTTGAGTCTATTGATACCAAAGATACAGAAAGAGATTACACAAATGCCATAAAAGCATTGGCTTTTCCTCGCGGCGGTGAGGGAAAGCGATCAGTTGAGAATACAAGGGGGCGTAAGAACGCTAGGATGCGTCTATTTCTTGACGAGTTGGCTGAAATGGATCTCTACGCACTTGATACTAGGGTCAACCTTGGAGCTAATCCTGACTTCATCTTTGGGGGAATGGCAAATCCAGCGGCAACGGCTAATAATCCCCATACTGAGCTTTGCCAACCAGACGATCCTATGGAATGGGATTCTGTAAACCGCTATACCCACAAATGGACTACTAGAACAGGGGTTGCTCTTCATCTATCTGGTGAAGATAGCCCTAATTTCAAGTTACCAGATGCAGAGATACCACCATTTGATCGCTTTTTGACCATACAGGGTGAGGCGGCAACCCTAAAACGATGCTATGGAAACAAAAATGCCCTTGAATACTGGCGAAATGTCTTTGGTTGGTGGCCCGATAGCTCCGTAGAACTCACAATCTTCTCAAAACAGTTTATCCAATCTTGTGATATTGCTTTTGAGCCTACTTGGAGTGACAGAACAAAGGTAGTTTGCGGATTTGATCCTGCATTTACGGCTGGAGGAGATAGATGCGCGGCTACTTTCTGTAGATATGGGCCAAACGATACAGGAAGAAGGGTTGGTTTCTACCTTGGAACAAGGGAATATACCAGTTCCGTTGGAGATGTCTTTGAAGAATCTATTGCCATGCAGTTGGTAAAGGATTGTGTCAGCTATGGAGTACATCCAAGAGACTTTGGGTTGGATATATCGGGCGATGGAGGCAAGATGATGAGGGCAATCATCATTGAATGGAGCAAATTTAATCCAGAGGCTATGTTTGTGTACCCAATCTCATCAATGGGTATGCCTACTGACAGAAAAATCAGCAGTTTGGACAAGAGAACCTGCAAAGAGGCGTATGATCGAATGGTTACGGAATATTGGTTTGCTGTACACACAGCAATGTCCACAAGATCATTGCTTGGTCTTGACGTAGAGAAGCATTCTCAGGTCGTGAGTGAACTTTGTAGCCGCCTTTATTCCCACAGAGGCAGGAAGGTAGCGGTAGAGAAGAAGTCTGACATGAAACATAGACTGAAGAAGTCTCCCGATTTGGCTGATTCTTTGACCTACTCTGTTGAGATGCTTCGCAGGGCAGGATTAGACTTTACCTTTGAAGAAGAAAAAGAGTCTTTGGACATCCTAGAGATTTCCGATTGGGAGAATCGTTTAATCAAGAAAAAGGGAACAAGTGAAGATCCCCATAGCGAGGAGGACATGAGCTATATGTCCACTAGCGTTGATGAAGATGGGTTTTGATCCATATTGTTTGGATTGGTGTAACCAAATTCACCTACAGGGGGATTTCACGCCCCCAATCTAAACAAAAAGGTCGGACGGAGTTCAGGTCGCTACTACTCCTGACGTTTTACGGCCAGTTTTGCCCCTCAATGCCCCGCCCGATTTGCGTCCTTGCCCATCACGCAACCTTTCGATCACGGAGAGGGTGTGGGGACAAGATGTAAAAAAGACGAGCCGAGAGATAGCTTGCATGAGCAGAGGCCCGACTCGTTTGCTGTAAAATTATTCTGGCTACTCTTCCGAGCAGGATTCGTGCGCCAGAGACACTAGCGGTTAGGCCGCCCCGACCATCCAACCTATCCTTTCGGGTGAACCTTACTGGGAAAAACCCAATGGGTTTTTTTTAATCGGATGGAACCTTTGTATTGAGTACGGCCCACTAATGTGACCTATCGCCTGTACTTCGGCTATACGGCTATATTCCAATCCGTAAGGAGGAACCATGCTTGTCCGTTTTACAGGTTTCACCTGATTCCGTTACAAAACCTATACATTTGTTAATAAATGTCAAGGTATTCGCTTCTATAAAATTGCCCTCGCCCCTTGGTATCAACTGGATCATGCCAGCGTAACTAGATTATGCATAGCGTGAACCATCCTCCAAGTGGCGAGAGATATTGCTGGATTGCGTAACCGCCGTTATCCGCCAGCGCGGAGTCAGATAGTCATGCTGACTACCAAGCCCTCTTCTTAACAGCGTCCGAGTATACCGAACCTACAAGTGATCAGCTTGCTTTAACAGCCAGAGAGAGGTATGAGGAAAAGATATTGTTGACACATGGATTGGTCAAGTGCATATTCACCTCATTCTGAATGGTGAAGCATTCTTAGCAGACCAACTTTCTGACCCCAGAAAACCCCGCTGAAGTGCTTCACCACTCGGCGGGGTTTCCCTTTATGGGCATACTCGCAGGAATTGAGGCCAAGCATGAATGCGTCCCATGTAGGCCAAGAAAACGGCGGTAGCGAACCAAAACGCTATCCCCGTCTGCTAGGAGAAAAATGTTCTGCCTTCGGCTATTGTTGAGGGTAGCGATTTTTCGCCAGCAAATCTTTTCTGGGGGGTAGGGGGGTTTGTTGGACTTTTTAGCCATGGGTGTATTTCAGCATGGCAACTAGAGCAAAGACTGACGATATTCTTCTTTTGGTTTAATCCACCATGTTTAAGCTGAATGATGTGATGACGGCAATGAGCCTGACCAAGACAAACAAAACACTTGGTGTTTATTTTTAACTCTACTCTGTGAAGTGTTTTTTTGATCTGGTTAAATTGTGTTCGTTTTTTCGATGGATCAATTTTCCAACCAATAACGATTTTTGCGTAGTCGATTAAAACATAAAGTCTTTCTTCTTTGCTTTTTAAACCCCCATTAAAGTTTCCCTTCAATGCTTCCCTTTTGATTTTGTTTGGCCCTTTGACAGATTTATCTTCAAGGAAATATTTCCAAAACTTTATCAACAATTTTTTGTGCAAACATTGAGCTTGCGATCCATTATCACAATGGAATACATTTACATCAGCTTCATTCATAGACGCATTATGGTTGAGGTTAAAAGCTGGTTGAGAACGCAACTCTTAACCACAAGCATACTTTTAACAATATGTTGAAATCCATAAAGGTCATTGGAGGCTTTATAGCATATCTGATGGGATGTTGCCCTTTTTGCTGGAATGAATTAAGGGCTTGCAATACCCAACCATGCATCGTATGCAACGTAGCGGGTCACTTCCGTCCTCCTCGGATTTGGAATAGATTCATCAAAGCAACAACGTAATCACCAATACTATGCCAACCAAAAAAAGTGGAATCCATATTAAGGAAAGTCACAAAGGTCGCTTTACGGCGATCAAGAAAAAAACAGGAAAAACAACATCCGAGTTAAAACACTCCAAGTCTCCCGCTGTGCGAAAGATGGCAACCTTTGCCGCCAATGCCGCCAAGTGGAAGCACACGGGACGTAAGAGCAAGTAATGAAATCAGCAACCACAACCCCACCAAAAAATAATGCAAATATTCGCTCTGCTAGAGTCAGCTATGGAGTTCTTAAAAGGATCAAGCCCAAAGCAAAACTCAGACATAAATAAAATGACACCCGAACAAGATGCTTTTGATATTTGGTCAAAAGCTGGATCGGCTGGAATGGAAAAGTACCGCAAAGGAAACGCAGAACATAAAACTGATTTTTGGACTGCTGGTGCAGGATGGTATGCACAGAACCTAAAGGACGAACAGCTTGACTTGATCAGCTATCTTCACCACCTGACTGAGCGAATCAAAACTTGTCAGATGCTTGCCAAGATGATGGCAGATGAAGAGATTTCTTTGAAGGATGCGGCAAAGCTATTGAACAATCTTGTTTCAAGCCTTCCCCCCAAAAAGTCTGGTCATCAATTTCATGATTAATCTAAAACCAATAGTCGGAGCAATTGTTGTTTCTGACTTGCATTGCGGTTCATCTGTTGGGCTTTGGCCCGATGGATTTGAAACCAAAACTGGAAACAAGATAGGGCTTGGTAAAAATCTTCACCAACAATGGCTTTGGCAATGCTGGCAAGATGCAGTTAAAAAAGGGATTAAGCACTTTGGGAAAGATCCATTTGCCCTTCTCCTTAATGGTGATCTCCTAGAGGGAAGGCATCATGGAACAGATCAGATTGTAGCCGCAGATTGTTTGGATCATGCCAATGCCGCAATAGAAGCAATCAGACCCTTAAAAGAAAAGGCCGTAGCTATCTATCTTACGGCAGGAACAGAATGCCACGTTAAGGATTGGGAGAAATACATTTGCGACAAGATTGAGGGCAAATGGTGTGGTGACAAGGGATTGATTGAAATCAATGGAACCTTGATTGATATGGCTCACCATATGCCTACCAGTTCTAGGGCATACCTTGAAGCTGGAGCAATGAGTATAACAATGGGTAATGCCAGACAGAACTATTCTCGCGTAGGGCATAGAGTACCCAAAGTATATTTGAGGGGGCATAGGCACTCTGGAGGCATCTTCAATGATGGCAACGGAATCTTTATGGTAACTCCTGCTTGGCAATTGCTTACAAGATATGCCCACAAAGTAGTAGGAGATGCCATTTGTCGCCCCGGTATTGGCATACTTGATTGGAGGGGATGTGAATTAGGAGAACTACCAGCAACCAAAATTATCCAGTATGAGCCAAAAGAAACTAGACCCATCTGTTGCTGATCTTTTAGAATCGGCAAAGGAATCTGAAAGATGGAGAAAAAAACTTTTTGATTCTGAAGTTGATGAAATTCCAAAAGGTTGGATAACAAGAGAACAAGCATCTTTATATCTCCGTTTAAATAAAAGCCAAACCAATACGAAGTTGTCAAAGTCAATTGCAAAAGGTGATTGCCTAAAGAAAGATTTCCTAATCTTCCAGAACGGAAGAAGAATGAGAAAGCCTCATTATTTTCTAAAATGAATCCCAAAGAATTCTACTTGGATATAGAAGTCTGGAGATCGGGCTGTTGGATTGTTTGGCCTGTAAATAGGAAGCAAGCTGAAGATTGGATCAATGCCAAGTTCCCATCTAATGAGCCACATGAAATAGCAAGCCTTGATACGGCACAGGCAGTAACTTTAAAGTATCACCCATTTTTTATATTCCTGACTGAGTGGAAATTTGATGCAGAAAATGTAGCAGTCTTGACCCACGAATGCATTCATGTTGCCAACCACATCCTAGAAAGGTGTGGCGTTAAGGAAAAAGAATCATGTGACGAGGCGTTGGCTTACCTTGTCGGCTACCTTGTAGAGAGCTTTCTAAAAGCTCTTACAAAAAAGAACTAGGCGAATTGGAGTAGGTTGCTATGCTGATGGGCAAACAACTGGAGGATAGCTCTACCTTTTTCGGTAGCTATGTGACCAGTTCCATTGCACTTCCAACATGGCATTCCAATCCCCTCATCATACCAATCACGACCTGTGCCTCCGCACTCATCGCATGGCTTTTCGAGTTCGTTGAATTTAGTGTTTGTATTTTCCATACAAAACCCCTTGTAAAGATTTTTTCCTGCAAGTCAACCTTTTTTACAATATAAATGAAAACACAAGTAGAACTACTCAATGAAGCCAAGTCATTGGCAGATGTAGGACAAGAGTATGGATCTATTGTTGGAAAGCTAGAACCAGAGATGAGATTGCGACTCAAAGCCTATGTCTTGAACATGGATGAAAAATTGGCTAGTAAAACCATCTTTGGTGCAGTTACATGGAGAGAGAGAATAAACGTCCCCAAGGGGCGAGGAAGGCCCAAGAAATAGTTTTTACGGAGTAGCTCAATTGGTAGAGCATCAGAATTTGGATCTGATGGTTGTAGGTTCGATTCCTACCTCCGTAGCCAACTACTAATTATAAACGTTTTAGTAATTGATTATAAATATCAATCCAGCATAGCTCAACGGTAGAGCGTTCGCCTGTTAAGCGAATGGTTGTAGGTTCAAATCCTACTGCTGGAGCCAACTTGTAACCAAGTCTTACAAGTTCCATTTTCTTTACAAATACCTTTTATCCTTTATCCTCAATTAGTCGGTAAACACCAACCAAACAAAACAATGCAATCCAATAAAGAACTAGAATCCAAAGTCAAAGACCTATCAGAAGTTGTTGTAGAAGTTCATAACACACTTGTCACACTTCTTGAGTATATGCACGATAATGTCGAAGTAGTCGATGATGAAGACAACGACGATGATTTAGAAATTGAAATGGAAGACGAAGACGAGGAAAACGATTCCTGTTCCAAGTGCGGTAAGTAATCCCTCACCCACCCCAATTAACCCCATCTGGCTTAACCGCTAGGTGGGGTTTTTTTATCCCAAATGTCTCGTTATGCCACATCCTAACCTGACCACTATGAAAATGCTTTATAGACCCATCCTCGCTCAAACAAACTGTCCAAACGTCATTCTCAAACATCCCACTACTCTCTACATAAATAGCATACCCATCACCCATAGGCGTAACCACAGGCATTGGATTCCTAAACTCATGGATCACTTTAAAAATGTCAGCTTGTAAATAGTAGAATCAATCAACTCAGCTATCCCATCCACCAAATTCTGAATCTCACTCGCATCCCCCAACACATACCGATCCTCCTCAACCAACATCTTCAGAAACATCATAAACTCCAATGCATCCTTATGCTCACTCAACTCAACACTCTGATCAGGATACTGCACCAACTCCTGATTCCTACCCTGCCATGCCTCAACCACACCATCAACCAAGTCAGGCATCCCAGTATAAAATCCCTGCAACGCCTTATGCTCCGAATAACTCCTGCTCTGCAAATGCAAAACATGACCAATCGTTGCCGCATTCAATAACGTAATCAATAACTCTCCTTCATTCATATCCCCAAACATTACCCCTCTCCCATCCCATTACAAGAACTATTTATTAACCCTAAAGTAAAAGGATCTTTCAATGGGAAAGTCCCCATACCAGATTATTTTTCATTGAGGTATGTCGTATATACCCTCAAAAAGTCCCAGCCTGTGCCATCCCCCCCACCACCCGATGACCCCAAAAAGGAATGCTTTAAGCATTCTTCATGGCCCCATGGCCCAAGGCTGACGGAATAACTAAGGCGCGATTAGTTGCGCGTCCGTCTCGATGATCTCGCTCGACTCGCGGAGATCAGGAGATTGAGAAGGAAGGGAAACGCTCTCGCTGGTCATCTTGCCGAGCTGGATTATGAATTGAAAAGCATTGGTTGCGTTCGGTTGCCGGTCGCTGAAAAAATCCCCTGCGATCCGTGAATCCAATTCCAAGGCGCGTAGCTTATCAACACCGCGCACTTTCTTGCTCGATCCATTCGCGCTCTCATTGTAAGTCATCTCTTGAACAAGGTCAGATGCCTCATCAAGCTCGCCTACTGGAGTTCTGACAGCCCTAGCCAAGAACGCTCTTTTTTCCGAGACAGAGAGAAGATCTTTACTGAATTGCTTTTCCCTCAATTTGGAAACATAGGAGGCGACTCGTTCCGTTTTCAGCATGCGACAGCCGAGACTTCCGTAGTCCTCTGAGCGTCCGGACTTGACTGCGTAGTTTGCTCGCCGGACAGATTCGGCAATGCTCATTCCTTTGAGAATGTGATTCTCGACGAAACGCTTTTGTTTTGTGGTCAATTGCTTTGTCATACTTTTACTAGCGAGGAAACACTATGTTGACATACGATGTCAAGATGATTGCCTTACTTGGATGAGCCTTCAGCTCTCGGCGATCCAATTTTATCGGTGATGGGTGGGCAAAAGTCAAGCATAATCGCATAATGTCATGCAAAATATGATGCATTGCGGTGTCTTGCTTTTGTATTACAAGTTCTTGCTTTGTGTATTGTGTGACAAGTTCTTTCCATGTTCTGTCTTTGTGTCTCGTAAAATAGTTTGAAATAAATTAAAATAACCTTTGACAAGATTCATTCCCTGCTTTAGATTGTACTCGTCACTAAGACAACCAACACCAACACCAACCCCAAAAGGAGAAACACCATGAGAACATACCCAACAAGCGAAGAATTATTAATCCGAAGAGTCGAAGCAGTCAACAAGGTCAACGGATATGCAAAACGATTGCAAGATCAGATACTTGAACTCTTAAAGCCCTACCAAGGGAAAAAGATTGTAAAGGCTTCCGGCTCATATCCTGAGTTGATCGCCAAAATCACTAGGCCAGAACCAGAAGATGGTTTCCGCTATTGGTTCAGAATCTCCGAGCATCGTATTGATGTCGAACTTGATACAACATACAGAACAAGCGGGAACGCTGATGAGTGTCATTCTGTAGCCTATGTTAAACAGTCAATCCACATTTGCACCCTCTCAAATGGAACAGACTTAAAGGAACTTAGTGATGGATCATATACCAACGCTTTAAGAGAGGACTTTTCCTTTATTGAAGTTTGGAACGCACGAATGCAGATTGCCGTTCTAAATGATGACATCGGCAGACTTGAAATATCAATCTCTCAATTCAAGAACTCTGATTTTTAAGCATGAAAAAATCCGATTTAATCACAGAATGGAATCACGCAAAGCAGGTCAGGCAATTAGTAACGCTTTCCTGCCTCTTGCTTGCCCTCCTAGCCTATTTAATCGCCCGCCTCGCCTACCTCGCCAACAACTAAAAAAAAATGACCATACGAGACCTTGAAAAGCTACCTTTTGAGACGCTCAAAAAAGCAGTTTATCTTTGTCATTATGCGCACAAAGTAAAAAGCCGAAATGAAGCAATTTACTTTCTCACATTTGCCAATGGAGTCGTGAAACCCGAATTCATCCCACAACTCTTGAAATAAAGCCCACCAACAAAAGAAAACCATGAACACACTACAAAAAGCACAGAAAGCCGCCAGCATTTACAACCGAGTAACCAACCCCCGATTGCTTTTAAGCGATCACCAACACGCTTGCCGTCACAAGGTAGCCCGAAAGATTAGATCATTTCTTAAATCGAACCCCTGTCAGGTTATCGAATGGAGTAATGGGACGCT
>Ga0209084_1001989_pt1 | contig 16444 bp, 35 predicted proteins | sample C_130820_MF_Meta_FD_187309 | JGI IMG/M metagenome (GOLD analysis project Ga0209084, IMG submission 187309) | Freshwater microbial communities from Lake Croche, Canada to study carbon cycling - C_130820_MF_MetaG (SPAdes) (version 2) | ecosystem: Environmental > Aquatic > Freshwater > Lake... | reverse complement strand
AAGGTGTCTTAGTCATATTATATTTCCTGTGTTTGTGTGTGTGGATCGCACATCTTTGATCCGAATTCCTTCTAGGATTGTGACCATTGCTGGTATCTAGATCGAACATTGAAGTGGCAGGTGCGGTATCCGACTGCAAAACCTTGTTGCTGTCTCCCATGCTCCTTTTATGGTCTTATTCATACCATCCAGTCGTGCTAAGAGTAAGTTGCGACCTATTTCCCTGACGTGCTGGCTTTCCTTACCACAAATTTATTTAGCTGTTTGGCTTTACGATAACAACAGCACCATCACATACCATGTAATAATAGCTATCTCGATTGGATTTGTCAAGTAGCAAACATTGAGGATGCTCAGAAATAACTTGCTCTCGTTCTCTAGCCTCCTGCCGCCAAGCACCACCGACAACTGCAATTAAGGCTAAACCTAGAAACATAAAATAAATGCTAGAAGCGTGTGTTCGTAACCAACCAAAAAACTTAGACATTTGATCACTCCTATGGATCATTATTAAGGTAAACAAGATATCTTGTTTGGACTATTGATGCTGACCTTTTCGTGCTCAGAGAGCTTACCTCCGCACTGGCGACAGTCAGTTATCTTAGAACACGTCTCTCGCTAATTGTGCTCGACTAGTGTACACGTCTGTACACGCTACCCTGCATCAATAGACCAGACAAGATAATAAGTTTATTATAAATAGTAATGCTAGTCACGGCAACGTCCCTGAAGCCTACTAGCTCTAACCCACTAGGAGATCAGCTATGAATATTTATTTGTATGTAAAACAGCATTCCGTAACAAAATTAAAATATTTCGGAAAAACTATTAAACCTGATCCTTACACATATAATGGTTCTGGTACATATTGGTCAAATCATTTTAAAAAGCACGGCAAAGATCATATCAAAACTCTAGAAGTTTGGGGTTTTGATGATCAAGAACTGTGCACTGAGTTTGCATTAAAGTTTTCAGAAGAACATAATATTGTTGAATCGCCTGAATGGGCTAATATGGTTCCAGAAAATGCAGTTGGCGGCGGACAAAATAAAAATATGCCAATGACAACTGAACAAAAAAACAAAATTAGTGAAACTCGTAAAACTCTTGGTCTTGGTCAAATATCTTCAAAATATTTATCTCCAAAAAACTCCGCAGATAATGGTAAAAAAGGTGCTTATAAGCAAAGCCAAACAGTAACAGGAAGAAAACTGATATCTAGGAAAGATGGTACAAAATATTGGGTGTACCCAGATAAGTGAGGATGTTTAGGTTATAGAGCACATCCCCGAAGCTCCAAATAACTCAGATTAAGCAGCCATTTTCATAGCTACAAACTCGTTGTCATTGCTAGCAATAAAGTTAGCATTTCTCGTTTTGAACTGATTGTCGGTCGTTTCTTACCGTGTTCTCCACATTCCTAGGCACTGCTGCTCGATCCTATTTCGCCCCCATCAAAGATACACTAGATATGAATAGTGTTGACGCACTATCGTTCGCTACTCGTCAAAGTAACCGAGCCGCTTCCTAGGCTAAACTCGTCTAATGTATCTGTGGTGGAGGCGGCGAAGTACCGCCCTTCGCGTCACAACCAGTTATCAGTCCGCATCAACGAACAAACTATTTATATCACATCAACGAATAATGTCAAGCATTATTTTCACTTAGTAACAATTAAAAACCAACAAATTCCAAGACCAATTAAACAAATATAAAATGGATGCATTATGGTCTTCCTTGTCCACGATACTTCTTAAAGTTAATAAGGTATATATGATTGGCGTCTCAGGAGAGAATCGAACTCCCATAATCAGAGTAGAAATCTGATGTCCTATCCGTTGAACGACTGAGACTTAACCAAACTATCGGTCGAAGTAATCGTACATCTTTTCCCAATCAGCGTCATAACGAACAGACTCAGGATCAAACTCTTCGCCTTCAGGAAGTTCTTCTGGAAGCAACAAACCTAATTCAAGAAGTTCATCATATGTATGTTCCTTGATTTCAATCATGTCGCCATCATAAAGCTTACTAGCACCAGCAAAATTAAATCCTTCGTCATAATAGAATGTAGTGATTACGACTTCAGGATCAATTTCTGATAGTTGATTAGATAGTTCTTCGATGAACCCGTCAACCACACTCCATGCGCTGTATAGATTTGCAGTGGATTCCATCATCCCATGAGCATCTATAGACGGAACTTCGTGATCTTCAAAGACAACCCACTTAGCACCCAAGACTTCAATGTAACTATCACGGAGAGAATCTAAATCAGGAAAAAGCACCAATTCTGGATTTTCGTTGCTCATGATAACATCAAATCGTTCATGGCAATCAAAATTGGTGCTGTAAATTGTGAGTTGTTGGTGAACGTGATTAGCCACGGGCATATCCAGTCCAGCTTACAAAATCACCACCAAAATATTCAAGAACCTTATTAATTGCATTTAGTGCATCAATGCTGTCTTGTACGTCTTGTGCAATATAAGGAACGATATTAGCATTCTCATCGATTGAATCAGCGATGCTGCGATGAATGTTATCGACCAAATTATGAGCACATTCTGTTAGATTTTCGATCATAATGCGATCTTTTGCTTCGTCGGCATTTTCAATATACAACATATCGACTTCCTCTTTCTTTATTTCACTCTTGATTATACCATTAGCCCAATTTTCTGCAACTTCTTTAACGTAAGAATAACTATAATCAAAAAGATCAAGTGTCTTTTCTACTTCGTCATTATCCATACATACGACACGCCAGCCGTTTTCAATCTTAATAATTGCTGCGGTACGCATTACCAGCCATCCCTCTCTTCGTGTGGATCATATGAGTTAGAATAACTAACTTCTTCTAGTTCTTCGTTAAGGTCACGAACAAATAACTTATATTGCTTTTGGGTGATAGCACCAGCTTCTAGTGCATCTTCCAATTCATTGACTGCTGTATCATACCACTTAGGCATCTTAAATCCTCACGCTTTCTGGATAATATTTCTTTAGGTCTTCGTATAACGAGTCTATAACATGCTCGAAAAACAAGATGATGTCAAACTCTTCGTTCAATTCAATTCCTTGAATGATTTGATTTTCAAGATCGCTTATCTGGATATTGAAATATTCTTCAGTAGGAACTTCTTGTGTTACTTCCATATTCACTTCCATAAACTAATGGCTGTTGGTCTTATGTTTCATACCAACATTTAACCCACTATCACGAACGATGCGTTGTTATCATCTCACGTTGTGTTGCACCGATTGGTATCCTTAGTCGGAGTCGAACCGACACTCCATACGGAAACAGATTTTAAGTCTGTCGGGTCTACCAATTCCCCCATAAGGACTGAAACTCTGTTTACCCTCTTATAATATACTATTCGGAGGGAATGTCAAGCCTAATCTTGAAGAAATGAACGATTATCTTTTTCTTCTGCTAGGGCATATGATGAATAGATAACCGTATCTAGTTCGTCAATAACCTTAAAATTGCCACCTAGACCGATACCAAAATTAATTGCATCAATCGCCGTGACAAAAGATCGGGTTTGTGTATTTTCTTTTTTAACATAAAACGCCATTAGAAATTTCCTTCTGCTACTTGAAAACAGGTAAGACCATTGTCACGCCACATCTTAACCACTCGGTCACGATCATCAAAGACATAAACAGGGTTATATCCCTTTGCTCTCATTTCCAAGAGCATTTCGTATTTAACAATTGCGTCATCACGATAATCGCCTTGTTTTCGGAACCAGTAGTCATCAAAATCAAACCCCATTCCGTTTTTTTCTAACCACCGCAGTGTACCCTCTCTGTACTTCTCAGCCCTACCAGTGGACACCACAAGTTTATAGCCAGCATTAGCCATAACAGTGATCATGCGCTTGACAGGCAAGATAACAGGATCGTTTTCAATGTCAGCAAAGAATGCATCGAATTGATGGGGCTTAAAAGAAACCCAATGCTGTCGCCGCGATGCATCAGCAAGGGTTCCATCGATATCAAAAATTACAGTTTCCATTTTTATCCGTTCTTACAGCAAGTGATTTTAGCAAACTTATGAAACGAACCTTCGTTAGCCTTACGCAAAGCAGCTAGCTTTAGCGCCATACGAAGAGACAATTCGCGGAGGCTGTCCAGATTATCATTAATAAAATGCAAAACATCTTGTTCGATTTCTGGACTATATCCCTTATCAGACAACATGCCTTCAGCGACAACTTGCTTGATACGGATATGATAGTCTCTTTTGGTCTTCATTGCAAGGTCAATATAGTGTGACCTAGAAATAAGTGCCTGAAGGTGAGGCGCTAGCTTATGACCTTTATCAATCATGGAATCGAAATCCAGATTAGAGATAAAAATAACAGTGCCTTCAAATTCAAACGTGCGTGGAATAACGCCGCCTTCTTCTGTCTCAAACCTTGTTTCGCTCATCCAAGAGATGCGGCGGCGGTCAGTGCTATCACAAGCCGACTTAAGAAGGTTAAGACAGGTATCATCGAAAAACACGCTGTCTGCATCATCAAAGACGAGGATGCTATGCGGGTGACGATGCTCATACAAAGAACGGAACAACCCAGTAGCACGGACATAGCCCTTGATAATGGTATGACGATTGCCATCTGGATCGTCCTCGTTCAGTGCCTCTTCGACTGTAAATGACTTGCCAAGTCCAGCAGGACCAGACACAATTAACGAACGAGACACGCCAGAAATTGACGCATTGGTTAGAGAAGTCAGAACCTCGAACCGCTCCTTAAGCTTGGCAAGAATCTGAGAATCAGTTTCTTCTTCGCGGATTGGAGTAATCAAAGACGCTGCAAAATTAGGATTGGCAAGACGCTTCTTGGTCTTACGGAACCCATTAGAAGGAACACCTCTAGGCATTTGTTATCTCTCTCTGTTGCTTACATTCATATAATACCACATCCAGACAGAGAGTCAACACCTATTTGTAATTTTCTTCGTTATTTTTATTAGTCTCAATTAGAGATTTTAATTCGCCATTTTCTAGCCTAAGTTGTTCTAGTTCGTCGATATCAACAACAGAGTTATGAAGGTCCATATACCCACATTGCATACCTATACCGTAAGAGTCCATATCAAACCCAAACACATCATACAACACATACCTATAGCTTCCACGATCTTTAAGGTCTCCTTTAACAATACGTTTAACAACAGAACTAAATGCCATCAGTCTGTCATCATAAGACAAACCATCCCAGTATTTTTCACAATCAGCAGCATATCTAGCATCTGCTTCTTGTGCTTGCCTAGCAAGCTCTGCAAACTCTGGACTAGCCAAATATTCTTTCATTTTATTAAGTTTTGGTTCATCAAACATTGGATAAATCTCTTACCTTGGTCCATTCGTTACGTTGCCAATCCTTACGCCAGTCGGCAGCATTGACACCATTTCGAGCATCGTCAGCGATCTTGTTGATCTTAGCTAAGGTTGCTCTTAGAGTTGTAAGTTCTTCTTGTGTTTGTTCGATTGTCATGATTTCCTCGTTTATTGACATGGCCATGCGGCAGCTTCAGCTTCAGTTACAAGCAAAGCAGAAGGCTCTGTGCGCTTTGCAGGATATGCTACGATATATGAAACGACCACATCCCTAAGTTGTTGGAAAGTTACATTATTAGGACGACAGAATGGCTGCGCCTTGTTGGTATACGCCCACATATCAAGAGTGTGATTGATACCACGAATATAACCATAACACAAGCCCTGAGAGAAATAATCTGTCTCACTACAGTTCTTTAGAATTTCATTACCATTATCAGGTACTACGACCTGTGCCTGTGCTGCCATAGGGGCAAATGCAAGACTAGCAGCTACGATATACTTTAACATGTTATTATCCTTTTCAATAATTTTCATTAGTCTATAACTCTCTTATAACGATGTGGCAACTGATCATCATACCTAATTACCATAATTTCATCTAGATCGGCATTATCAGCAAGGATAGTACCAACTGGGTTGATAGTTTCGGGACGCTCGGCAACACCTTTATCATATGCCCAATTAAGACATTCAGTACGAAGTGCTGAGTCTGTTGTTGATCCGTCTCTAAGACCTTCATTATAACCTATATCAAAGTTCTTAAAGGCAATTGAGAATATAATTCCCGCAAGAAACAAAGCGGAAATAATCCAAACTGACCCTATTGCATATTGTACTAAAGGAACCATTTGAAAAACTTTCTATGAATAGGGGTTGGTAGGGTTGGGTCTGTATCAGGAAATGGTGGTGCTAGTTCTACTGGAACAAATGCTTCTTTAATCATAAGATCATCATAAAGAGCTTTTACTTTGTCATAACTTGAATTACCATAAAGCCAGACAGTACTTCCTTTTACATCATCAAAGGAACGGTAAAGATTCCAATGAGGAATTCCATCACTACCAAGCATCTTTATCATCTTATACGTTTTTACAGGTGTCATTATGCGATCTTCCAATCATAATCATCGATGGTCATAACAGTCTCAAGACCGTCATATTCGTCGATCCGATATTTGGTTCCAGCAGGTACTTCTGTGATATACAGCCTAGCATGATAGCCATTAGCATCATCGCCCAGTTCTTCTACGACCTGAACCAAAATAGGATCGGCACGATCAATGTCATACACATCGAAATCTTCATTGTTGATATTATCAGTCAATTCTCGATAACGAATTTCTGCCTCATCAGAGAGACCGAACCCACCATAGCAAGCATTATAAACAATCTTAGTCATAATTAATCTCCTCACCTTTAAACCCACATTAAACTAAAATATGGTAGTTGTCAAGGATTATTTGACAACTACCATATTATTTTAAGCGGAAGCCATCTCAACAGCCAGATCAATTGCCCGTGACTTCAGACCCTTATTAACACCAAACCACGCAGAGGTCAAGCGAGAATCTACTGAACGACCAATAATATGATCAGTCATATGGGTGACGGAATTAAGAGCAGACCACCAGCTACCCTGAGCAAACTCTGCGCCAGGTTGTGTTTCCAACAAGGCATATGCCATACGAGCGTTCTTGGACAACTTCTTTTCGCTTTCTTCCTTACTGGTAACAATTGGGAAGATGCGCTTGAAATACTCCACAACATTTTCGTTGGTGTATTGCCTAGAACCAAGGAAAGCTGCCATCTCCTTATAGGTAACCATCTTTTCCTTTGCAACCCCAAGTGTTTCCTTCACTTCGTCTGCATTAAACTTGCTACGATGCGAAACCTTGGTCATCTGTGATGCAGCGGTATTTAAGGACAAACTAAGAGTGTTATTGCACACAACACGAATGGGGGTGAACCGAATATCGATAGACTGACCATATGCGTGAGGATTAGTAAACAGCAAATAGCTATCGACCTTATCGCCACCAAACAATTCAAAGCTATCATTGACCTTAGCCAAACCCCAAACGATCTTGCCACCCTTCAATGAGCCAGCAGTGTTCATGCTCATTTCGCCAGCACCAACAAAGTCATTAAAAAACTCAAACGCTTCGATGTTCTGACAAGGGTTCCAGTCATCTGTAATGATGTCAAGAATCTTGTCATCAGACGAACGAACCAAAGCAGAACGACCAGTCTCAATTTGCTTGCCCTTGATATTAACAAAAGCAGGAACCTTCTCAACAGTCCAATTCAGGTTGGCAGCGTCGAGCATTTGCAATGGGGTGAGGTCATCTGCAACGGCAAACCCTAGACCATGCCAAGGCTTCTCGCCCGTATATGCGTGACATGCAACACCATCAATAAATTCTAATTCGTGAGCCAATTTATTTTCCTTTTCACTGGGAACCATTTCCCTACAAGTTATAATAACAGAACCAACTTAGAAGTCAAGACTTATTTTGAAAAAAACTTAAAATCTTTTGATTCCTCGACATAATTTTTTAGCTGCTTTTCGTGTTTGATTGTAGCAGCAGTCGATGGCGGAACGAACAAATCATTCATTTCTAATTCTTCTAGAGTCTGATACTTTTGGATAAGAATATCATAAATCTCTCTTATCAGAGTTTCTGTTTCGCTGCCATCTTTGATATAGGTACAATCGATAATATCTTTGGCAGCATCTAAGATTTCGTAATCATCAAAATCGTCAAGATCAACTTCTACTGTATATCCCATCTTATTTCCTCACAATCAAAAGACACAGATCATACAAAAATACTGCTGCTACAATTAGCAGTACAACGAGGAGACCAACAGGAAAGTAAAGCGCAAGCAGAAAAACGCCGACAATAACTGAGATTATTGCTGCAAATAGTAGCATAGCTCTAATATGATTAATCATTTATTTTACCTCGCGCTTTCTAGTCCTGAATCATATCCCTCTAGATATGAAATGTAAAGCCATTTTACCATAGTATCGACCTGATCATCTGTAAAATTTTTCATGTCAATGTCTAGATCGTTAGAAATCTGTACGACCCATGCCCTGAAATTATCCGTTCCCATCACTTCCACATTTCAATAAGACGAAGACACAACAAATAACAAATTCCTAAACACGATACAATTCCCGCTGCTAAAATAGCCGCAGGGAAAAAATTAATGAGAAGCCAAACCGCCTCAATAGCCGCAATTATTGACACTAAAAGTAACGTAGCCTTGATATGCTTATTCATGATTAATATTCCCTTACACCATCAAATCCATCATCATATCCAGCCTCATAACCAGATTCAATCCATGAAAATAAAATTTGTAATTGATCTCTAGTAAACTTTCCGTAAATCAAATCCGAATCAAGAGCTTCGGCATTTTCAGCTCTCCATTTATCAAAAGCATACATGTTCAATCCTTTCTGTCATCTTGATATTATAATAACAAACGAGGGGGGATTTGTCAACCCCCCTCTTAAATTAATTTGCGATGCGATAAACTGGATTGCTTGGACCATTGACGGGACGGGAAAGATTAACCTTTTCCCCTGCACTCATTCCCGCCTTAAAAGCACCAGAATCCTTGATTGACGTATTGCTGTTAGACTTTTTAGTCTGAAGGTTCAACTTAGCGAACGCATCAGTAACCACTTGATTCTTAAGGATTACCAACGCATTGTTTCCACCACGAGCGGCAGAAACTTCAGTCTCGCTCTGTTGCTTAAGATCGAGCAAACGTCGAGAAATACGGCTACCCATACCAATCGCAAAAGAAGATGACGAACCACGCTTAGAAAAAGATTGATTATATTCATCAGAAGACTTGAAACGAACAGTCTCAGCTTCAATAGAAACGTCAATCAAATCATAAAGATAACGAGCCATCAAGAGGTCAGATTCTTGACCGAAAAACACATAATTGAGACCAGTGATAGAACTGCGGTGTGACCAAATCTTACAACCCGTAAAGGCTGCAATAGATGCCACCGCATAATAAACACCACCACGGTGCTTGCTGCCAGTCGAAATAGTGTGCGTGTCGCATGGTTCATCACGAATATCAACCACATCCATAGATAGGTTATATTCTTGCAGCAACTTACCGACAACAGCAATTGCAGCAATCGCTTCTGCCTCAGTGCAACCATTCTCGACAGTCTTTGCAGACAGAGCACGAATTCGAGCCTTAATCTTATTCAAATCAACGTTCATGGTTTTCTCCATCGTTTCCATATTATGATAATATATTAACGCTTCTCGCCTGTCAAGAACTTTTTATATTTTTCTAGCTGATTATGATACCAAGCCATAGACCCCAAATAACTTGTGCTTGGGTTCTTTTCTCCGCGAGATTCTAACCAGATTTTTAACTCTTCAAATTCTTTACCAGTCATCTATTCACCATATGCGGGTTCGATCCTATTGCCACTATGAGCGCAATAAAGATTGTCATCTTCCCAATTAATATCTACAGCTTGAATGTGCCAATCGTCCCTTACACCATAAAGGTGTGACCAGACAATTCTTTTCCAATTATTTCTAACGCTATCGTAAGACAGCGATTCGCCGTCAGACGCAATGAAATACTTAGGGTAGCCGCCTGGCCAAGCATATTCGCCAACGCGCAATTCGTTTTTAATTTCTGATAGTTTCATGTCTGTTATCCCCTCAAACGAAATAGTTGTGGATAAGAACGAATAGGACTTGAGTTTTTGTGTTCGACGTGAACAAAGAAAGGTTGCGTCTGGTTCTTCTCAATAAACTTATTGATGAACTTAGGCGCATCGCAATCCTCTTCGAGGTAAACAGTCTTGCCCTTAAGGTAAGAGTAGTTAGAGATAGAAGACAAGGGAACGCCCAAAGCTTCCAATTCCGCCAACTTGACTGCCAACCATGCGTGACCAGCATCCGAATAAAACTTGTATGTCTTGCTCATGTGAGCCTCCTTGTTTCGATGTCCTATAGTCTCACATGCCAATTCAAATGTCAACAATTATTTTTCATAAAAAAACATTTGACATTCGAATCAATATCTCCTATTATAAAGCATCAAAGGAGAAACACACATGTCGAACCCAATCGCAAAACACGCATACAAGTTTAATGTGTGCAAGGCATACACCCCCAAGAAGGGCAAAGGGTCATTCAAAAGGATTAAAAAATAATCCTTGACCTTCCTTTTAAACATGGTACTATAAGACTTCACAGGAGAAGAACATGACACGAATTGAAATTGATGGTATCGTTAACGAAATTCTTAAGTTTGAAAGAGACAACGCAGGATATGATGTATCAGGTCTTGCCGATAATTTTGACAAGGGTTACTTAATATCATTATTGGTAACTCTATCGACAATATATCCAGATATTGTTGATTATATCAAAAATCGATATGAAACGCTAGCTTTTATATCAGATAACAATTAGTATGTAAAAAATACTTATCACTAGCATTTTTAATTACTATTTTAATGGCAACTGTAACAGGTTGCCATTTTTTTTATATAAATATACAAAACATACGGAGATACTGCATTGGCATCTGTTACAGAAACTTCTAGAGACATAGAGATTTATTCAGACTTTACAGATGATATGTTCTTTCATCCCGTGAAAGGCGATATTGTACGCAAGACTAATGAAGACGCCGTGTCTCAATCTATCCGAAATTTATTAAAAACAAATTATTATGACAGACCATTTAATCCTAAGATCGGAAGCAACCTAAGAGCGGCATTGTTTGAACTCAGCACAGAGTTTAGTGAAATTGCTGTCAAGGCTGCTATCGTTGAAATGATCACAAATTTTGAACCTCGTGCCGATCTTTTAGACGTAACAATTAAAGCTGATCCTGACAACTACACCTATAATGCTACTATCACATTTGCAATCGTAAATAAAGAACAAGCAGTCACAATTAATGTTTTGCTTGAGAGGATTCGTTAATGTTATCGTTTATTGAGTTTACATTAAATGAAGTTGTGTATCAGGCTCCAAAGCCAGTTAAAACTGCAACTCAGATGTATACAACTACGCATAGATCAATGAGGGCAACAATAAGAGGCAATCACGGGGCTGCTAGAACACCTGAAGCATCATATTCGAAACAAAAAAACCAAAGCACAACATTAAAAACATTAATCAGACAAAACGCTTTTAGAATTAAGAAAAATGGTGTTGCCCCTGCTCCTTTACAGATGAAAGGCAAACCAGTGCAAACCAGAAATATTGGTACAGTTAAACCATTGTCGGTTGAGCCGAATCAGACAAACTAAGTTTAAGTTCTCTGTTTCTTTTTCTGGTTGCTTCTCTTTTTGCAATTGATTCTGGTGAAAGTTTTTTACCTTTATGTGCAGCAGAAATTTTTGCTCTAGTTTCTGATAAATGTTTTCTACCTATATTTCCAGCAGACAGTTTTGCCATGTACTCTGGTGATTTATTTTTACTCGCAACAGACATTTTTGCTCTAGTTTCTGGTGAATGTTTTCTACCTTTATTTGCAGCAGACAGTTTTGCCATGTACTCTGGTGATTTATTTTTACTCGCAACAGAAATTTTTGCTCTAGTTTCTGGTGAATGTTTTCTACCTTTATTTGCAGCAGACAGTTTTGCTTTAGTTTCTGGTGAAGGGGTTTTGCCTATTTGCCACGCAGACATTTTTGCTTTATGTTCTGGTGAAAATGGTTTTCTTATTTTATTTTTTTTTGCGACAGACATTTTTTCAATTGTTTCTGGTGAATGTTTATGTCCAGATGCGCCATCGCCGCCATCAGTTAAATTTATCAATATCCCAGTGTTTGTGTCTTTGCGACCATACCATTTAATATAAAATCTTTCAAGAGCAAGTGCTCCAAGTTCACTAAGATTAGATTCCATTATTACAATTTTTGATTTGTCGTTTGGTATAGGAAAAGTGTGTTTTCCGTAGGCTCTATTTCCTTTACCTTTGCCAATGTAATATGGCGTACCATCACTTTTTCTAATGTAAGCATAAACATAGTAAACAAAATCATTATAAATAGACATGCTGGTTCTCCGTTAAGAATTAGAGTAGTTAGGTGCGCGAACATCGTGAACTACATATTATGTATAAAACATTTTTTAGGACAATAACAAATGGCGGCAAATACTACATCATCAGCACTTGCTCTCAGTAACCTCGATTTCGAGGGCATCAGGTCATCCTTTGTTACTTATCTTAAAGGTCAAGATCGTTTTAAGGACTACGATTATGAAGGTTCAAACATTTCGGTAATACTTGATCTGTTGTCCTACAATACTTATCAAAACAATTTTTACTTGAACATGGCAGTAAACGAAGCTTTTCTTGATACAGCACAAACTAAAGATGCAGTATTCAGCCATTCAAAAGAATTAAACTATCTTCCCAGATCATACAAATCAGCAGAAGCCGTGGTAGATATTACTATTGTCCCACCAGCAGATGCTTTTGGCAATTATCCATCGCAAATTGTACTACCAAAGAACACCTCGTTCCAGTCTACTATGGATAACAAAATCTATTCTTTCTCTCTTGCATCTGCTCTTACTATTACTAGTAATGGCACATATACAGCAAGTGCAGTTTCAATATATGAAGGTGAAGTTACCACCGAAAACTTCAATGTTACCTCTGTTGCTCAAAAATATATTATTAGCAATCCAAACATCGACACTGATTCGTTGTCAGTAAATGTTAGGGTTAGTTCATCTGACTCAACCAATAGTGATTATACCTTTGCTTCCTCCCTACTTAATGTTAAGAGTACAGATAAGGTATTCTTCCTTCAAGGTGCAGACAAAAACAGATATGAGGTAGTATTCGGTGATGGCACATTTGGAACTACACCTGTAAATGGTAACATCGTAAAGATTACTTATAGAGTATCAAATGGCGATGCTGCTAACGGTTCTAAGACATTTAAACCCAAGGGTTCTATGTTAGGTGGTTACTCTAATTATTATATTAGAACGATTAGCCCTGCCTCTGGTGGTAGTTTAGCAGAAACACTTGATAGTATTAAGTTTAGAGCACCCAGACATTACCAAACACAAGAACGTGCTGTAACTACAGAAGATTTTAGAAACATCTTATTTGAAAAGTACCCAGAAATAAGAGCAATACACGTTTATGGTGGTGAAACACTAAACCCACCTCAATATGGTAAAGTTATTATTGTTGTCGATCTTAAAAATGTTACTGGTCTACCAGACATTAAAAAGACAGAATTCACATCTTATATTAAGTCTAAGATGCTTGCTTCTATTACACCAGTATTCATTGGTCCAGACTATACATATGTAAAACTAGTAACAGATGTAAAGTATAATGTAAACAAAACAACACTTGCTCCAACAGACATTCAATCTGCAATCTTTACTACTCTTTCAACATTCAATTACAATTACTTGGATGATTTCAACACTACTCTACGTTACTCACAACTAGTTGCTGCAATTGACAATACAAATGTTTCTATATCTGGAACCAATACTGAATTGCAACTAATAAAGAAGATCATGCCAGTATTAAACACTAACACTTCATTCTCTGTTAGTTTCCAAAATCAAGTCATTGCTTCAACTATTGCTTCATCATCATTTACATATAATGGCACAACTTGTTTCATTCAAGACAATGGTTCTGGTTCACTCAATATTACAACTATTGTTAACAATGCAAGTGTTGTTGTTGTTTCTGGTATCGGTTCAATTGACTACACTACTGGTGCTATTGTTATTACTAATTTAAATGTTAGTGAGTATGCTGGTTCTGGTATTAAAATCTATGGTACAACTGTATTACAAGACTTTGCAGTAATGAATGATACAATTATTCAAATGTTACCAGAAGATGCAACTGTTAATGTCACTGCTGTTAGACTATAACGAATCAATAATTAATTCTCAACGGCAACATCCTATTATACAACCCTTAGAATCATATGTCAAGCAAATAATGTGAACATTACGAAAATTTAATGTTTGACAATCAAATTGGGTTCTGGCATTATGTGAGGGTAGCAACAAGGGAATTGAAAATGGCTGATATGCATTTGATCCACGCCCAAGCGGTTTATGATTACGCCCATAAGAATTGGGGTGTCGATGGTTGGGACTGGATATATGAGACTTGTACCCCCGAAGAAATGGCTAAGGAATTGGCTAGTCGCAACATCAAGACCAAGGCGGCTGCAATTCGCTATTATAAAGAGTGGGCGAACTTGATGCACGAAAAAGAAAACGAATATTAAAATAAGTTAGAGGGGCTGTCGATTTAGTTTGACAGCCCTTTTTGTATGTGATAGTGTCGTGTTATATCAATGGAGAATCAAAATGACTCAGAACGAACGCCTTTTGGACCATCTAAAGAATAATCACTCAGTGCAACCTTTGGAAGCATTGCAAGATTTGGGCATTTATCGTCTAGCAGCCCGAATTCATGATCTTAAGCAAAATGGTCATTGGATTGAAAAAAAGATTGTCGAAGTCTCAAATCGTTATGGTGAGGTCTTTCGGGTCGCACAATATTATTTGATAAAAGCGGCTTGACAATAAAATCTGATTTGTTTATTGTGTATGAGTAAACACGGAGTGACGCAGATGCAAGACGAAAAGAGACACGGCGGCGCATATGATCGTGGTAGTGCAGACTATTATTATCACCGCGCATATTCGCCACATTATTATGCAGAAGATACTGGATCAAGTGAGCGTATTACTGACTTGACAGAGAGTGAGATTCGGTCTTATGCTAAAGGTTGGAATGACGCCGAATCGTTTGGCGATCAAAAGGACTGGGGATAGATCATGACTATTGCATTTTGTGAAATTACCGACACCTTTGGTGGTGAAACAAACTATTCGTGGGTTCGTCGAGCAGAGGTGTCGATTGTTGGTGCGGGGAATCGTGCTGTTGTGCGCCGCGCTAAAAAGGCACTGGGTGTGTCGGGCGAACGTACCATTACGCATGATTTTGGCGACTTGATCCAGTTGGATTTTGTCGGACAATGCAAACGCGCATTTATTACTTTTACTGATTGACAATCGAATCGCTATCGTCTATTATGTTCTAGTAGCAACAAGGAAACACAAAATGGCTTATTCCAAAACGCAACGTCTGGGCGATCAATTGGCTGCTGAAATTATGGTCAAGATGGCTCGCCTCAGTGAAGCAAACCCTAAGTTGTCAAGGCAACAATGCTATGAGCGGGTTGTTCAAAAGATGGCGGCATAATTAATTTGGTTGGGACTGTCGATTTAGTTTGACAGTCCCGCCTGATTCGGTTTATGGTGTTTGAGTAGCAACAAGGGAACGAAAAAATGATCTACCAAGCAATTCTTGTGAATTTCGGCACTGACATTTATATTGGCGATTCGCTGCATGACGCAATGGAAGCTGTCAAGTGGGCGGGTGTTGAATCTACCATTTTGTTGGACGGAAGTTTGGTTGCCGCATTTTCAACCATTGGTGGTTGGAAGTTTTATTAAAAAACATTGACAACCTCGTTTGGTTAGTTTAAGATATCCTAGTAGCAACAGGGAGGCACACATGCCTATTGAACAAGTGATTGATAAAGTTGAGTTTTTGGCTCAGGTTGAAAACGAATTGCAAAGGCGTTTGAGTTATGATGCCAAGCCCAAGCGTCCTAGTGAGCTGTGTTTGCCTATAAAGCGAATTGAGTGCGTGGATGGCACTATGTTGTCAGTACAGGCTAGCAATAGCCACTATTGCAGCCCTCAAAGCAATCATGGACCATATACACAAGTTGAAATTGGGTATCCTAGTATACCTATCTTAGAGTGTATTCATTACGCAGAAAGCAAAGAAAATTTAACCAGTACTGTATATGGCTATGTGCCTATCGCTCTGGTTGCAGAATTTATTGCCAATCATGGTGGTTTTGCTTAAAAATATTTATAAGATAAATACTGCAAAAAAGGATAACCAATGAAAACTTTTTTGCAGTATTTACAAGAAAATAATTTGTATGAGCATGTGCTGTCTATTGGATTAAATCCAAAGCACGAGAAATTTC
>Ga0209084_1001988_pt1 | contig 16446 bp, 14 predicted proteins | sample C_130820_MF_Meta_FD_187309 | JGI IMG/M metagenome (GOLD analysis project Ga0209084, IMG submission 187309) | Freshwater microbial communities from Lake Croche, Canada to study carbon cycling - C_130820_MF_MetaG (SPAdes) (version 2) | ecosystem: Environmental > Aquatic > Freshwater > Lake... | reverse complement strand
CTTTTGCTTCTTACTTTTGGGTAGGCTACGCCTACCCGAAAAGTAGGATACGGTCGTTTTCCGGATTTTTCAATATTCCTACGAACTCCCTGCGGTCGTTTTCCGGATTTTTCAATATTCCTACGAACTCCCTGCGGTCGTTCTCCGGAATATAAAAGAAACCCTACGTCGTGGCCTTCGGCCACTCCTCCGGATTTTTCAATAATGTAACACTTCACTCATACAGTTCCCCCCGTTGACCCGAACCCACCCGTTCGCGCCGTCTTCGTCAAATACTTTTCGTCATTTAATATACTTACATATATTGGTGAAAGACAAGGGTGACAAATTTGCACTAGTCTCGTACCAGCTGCAATTTTATACGGTGTCTTACTCTCTCCCGCCTCCGGTAAATACCGGAAGGCGCTCAATAGATTGTTTCTATATCCGGAATCAATTACACCAACATGATTCGCCATCATTAATTGTGTTTTTGCAATACTGGAACGAGGGTATAAATAGTAGCCCGTTGATAAATATTCTTCGAAAGAATTCATACCAATATTATTAAAATCGATTTGGGTGTCGGGGGTGGCATTCGATTCACCTCCCACAATCGGGTTGCTATTATTTACAATATTCATACGAGCTCCCTCCGGTCGCTCTCCGGATTTTTCAATATCACTCTCTTCCAATGCATTGTAAGACGGGCTTTCCGGTTCAGTATCATCTCTCAATTCTAACTCTAGATTACTATTTTCTCTTGACTTGGGTAAAAATTCCCACATTTGTGTCCGTAGACGTAAGTCGACCATCTTTGTTTGAAAGGGTGTGTCGAACTCTGTATCATCCGGGATGAATAGGTCGAATCCGGCATTTGGATAGAAGTTGTTATCTAAACTTGCATTGTGTTTTTCTACATGTTCTTTGTATAACTTTAATAGGTCGGGTCTGTCGCTATCTATGAAAATTTCCAATAGAATGAATCTCATCGTTTTTTTATAAATAAAGACTAATTCTTTATATTGAAGAACACCCCAGTAAAACCACCCGTTGAGTCGCTGTCATTATCTTTCAATATTTCTACAAACTCCCTCATTGGGGGCGAAGCCCCCAGTGACCCCCCTTTTGCTTCTTACTTTTGGGTAGGCTACGCCTACCCGAAAAATAGGATACGGTCGTTCTCCGGATTTTTCAATATTCCTACGAACTCCCTGCGGTCGTTCTCCTGAATATAAAAGAAACCCTACGTCGTGGCCTTCGGCCACTCCTCCGGATTTTTCAATATTTCTATGTCGTGGCCTTCGGCCACTCCTCCGGATTTTTCAATATTTCTACGAACTCCCTGCGGTCGTTCTCCTGAATATAAAAGAAACCCTACGTCGTGGCCTTCGGCCACTCCTCCGGATTTTTCAATTTACAAAGAAGCATACATACACGCCAATTTGCTCAAATTTTGTATGTATTTAATAGAATGGTTCCGATTCACTTCATTCATTTCACGCAATGGTTGACGGAACTCGTCAATAAACTTCATTATTTCATTGTATTGTTGAGACTCTACTAAATCATTGGCATAGTCTTTGTTAAAAAAAAAATCAATATCCCCATTGTCCACTGCATCCCCATATCTTTGATATATATGTGAGTTCCACATTCGAATAATGAGGGTTGGGTTTGACTGTTTTATCGTTTCGAAACCTGTTTTAGCGACCTGAATTTCCCTTTTTTCTGGAAAAATACTTATAATATCGTCTAAAAAATCCATAAAATGTGTATTAAATGTTCGCATAATAGTAGACTTGTTCATTTTGCGTTCTTTGAAAGATTTATGTGAAACTTTTTAAGTTGTTTATTGAAAAATCCGGAGGAGTGGTCGAAGGCCACGACGTAGGATTTCTTTTATATTGCGGAGAGCGACCGAAGGGAGCTCGTAGAAATATTGAAAAATCCGGAAATCGACCGAATCCTACTTTTCGGGTAGGCGCAGCCTACACAAAAGTAAGAAGCAAAAGTCCTACTTTTCGGCTAGGCTATGCCTAGCCAAAAGTAAGAAGCAAAAGGGGTTTCACTGGGGGCTTTGCCCCCAATGGGGGTTTCACCCCCAATATTCCTACGAACTCCTTACAGTCGTTCTCCGGAATATAAAAGAAATCCTACGAACTCCCTACGGTCGTTCTCCGGATTTTTCAATAAGGGAGTTCGCAGGATTTCTTTTATATTCCGGAGAACGACTGTAAGGAGTTCGTAGGAATATTACATATACATAAATACAATCAATATATTCATTCATATAATTTACAATATTTCTACGAGCTCATTTTATTCGCTCTCCGCAATATAAAAGAAATCCTACAAACTCCCTACGGTCGTTTTCCTGATTTTTCAATATCTCTACGACCTCATTTTATTCGCTCTCCTCAATATAAAAGAAATCCTACAAACTCCCTACGGTCGTTTTCCTGATTTTTCAATCACTCGAATGACCGATATATTTTATGAAGAAGAACAGTATTTAAATTTAATAAGAACTATATTGAAAGAAGGTACACGAGAAAACACGAGAAACGGAGTGACAATGAGTATATTTGGTCATTCCATGCGGTTTTCTTTGAAAGACGGTGCTCTCCCACTGATTACAACTAAAAAAACAGCCTGGAAAACATGTCTGAAAGAACTACTATTTTTTATTCGAGGAGAAACAGACAACCGTATTTTGAAAGAACAAGGGGTGTATATTTGGAATGCGAATTCTACCCGTAAATTTCTAGATGATAACGGCCTCTCCCACTATCCAGAAGATTGTTTAGGTCCAGTATACGGGTTTCAATGGAGAAACTGGAACGGGAATTATGATATTTCAAAATCCAGAGGAGTGGTCAAAGACCACGACATGGGAATTCATTTATATTCCGAAGAGCGACCGAATCTTACTTTTCGGGTAGACATGGCCTGCCCAAAAGTAAGAAGCAAAAGGGGGGTCACTGGGGGCGAAGCCCCCAATGAGGGAGTTCTTAGTAATATCAATACACATATAAAAAGATGTACGGAGCCATTGACAGAGCCATTGAAGGACCCCTTGACAGAGCCCTTGCTAGAAATACCTACTAAAGTAGAAAGAAAGGGAAACGGAATCGACCAACTTGCCAATATTATATCTTCTTTGAAAGACCCCTTATTGAGAACTTCGCGAAGACTCATATTGTCAGCTTGGAATCCAGAACAAATCGGAGATATGGTTCTTCCACCGTGTCATGTAATTGCACAGTTCAATGTCAAAGAAGACAAATATCTTTCATGTTGTCTTTTTCAAAGAAGTGGGGATGTAGGACTAGGGGTACCATTTAATATTGCATCGTACGCATTTCTAACCCATATTTTAGCAAAACATTGTGGGCTAGTAGCAGAAGACTTTGTATATTTCTTAGGGAACGCTCATATTTACGAAGAACATATAGAAACACTTCAAACACAATTAAAAAGAATCCCTTATTCATTTCCAACCATTGAAATATCCCAACTGCGCGAAAATATAGAAGACTACCAGGTAGAAGATGTGAGATTTATCAAAGAATATCAACATCATGATACATTAAAGATGGAAATGAAAGCATAGTATTTTATCCATTCACCAACCCGATTATTTTTCAAAAATCATACGTCGTGGCCTTCGGCCACTCCTCCGGAATATAAAAGAAATCCTACAAACTCCCTCATTGGGGGCGAAGCCCCCAGTGAACCCCACTTTTGCTTCTTACTTTTGGGTAGGCTACGCCTACCCGAAAAGTAGGATACGGTCGTTCTCCGGATTTTTCAATATTTGATGAACGTATAAATATTTTCTTTGATAAAGGGTGTAATATAAAGTAAACAATTTTATATTATAGATATTATGCAAGTTAAATCTTCTATTTTAAGCAAATCCGAAAAATCAAGAGAAGTGCTCAAAGACCACTACATAGGAGTTTTTTTATATTCCGGAGAACGTCCACAGGGAGTTCATAGGAATATTGAAGATAATATACTCCCCCTTCCGTCCATAAAACAAAATTACACACCTATTCCATTATTTTCAAGTCCAATGTACGAGGATAATACTCCAGTGCCTCTATACGGAATCGTCAATGTTACAAATGTATATAATAATGTTTCTTACGCCGGACGGTTAGTATATATATATGATACGATAACTTATAGAGTTTTACTTCCAGAGGGTGAAAAAATAATAATACGTAGAGACAGTAGTAATAAATTCATGTTTACAAAAACAAAAAACTCTGAAAAATCAAATATTGCAAAACCAATAGAATTGGTTGAGAAACCCACCGGCAACTTATTTCCAAAACAAGGTCAAATACTCCATATTATACCCTATAGTTTGACATTTCTAAATTCGGAATTCAATAATATTACCTTGGATGAAAACCAGTTTGAAAATGTAGAATTCGTCGATTTTACTATGAGTAAGAGCGGTCATTACAATAGTACATTTGTATATAGAGTGAAAGAAATAAAAAACGGAGAAGAAAAAATAAAGATATTTAACAGTGGTGAATTTTTGTTCAAAAAGATTCGTTAGAAATCGCCAAATAAATAGAGCTCAGAATGAAGCCCCGAATGTAGACCCAGTAAAGTTCGCCGGTTGAGGTTCAGGTATGTAATAGGACTCCATTTGCGGTTTACCGCCCCCCATACCAGTTCCTGCATTCATGGGGGATATAGGTGCAGGTGGAAACACCCCACTTTGATTATTGTCCAAGTGGTCTGCTGAACTGGGAGAATGCCCATTTCCCGTGGATGACATTCCGCTTTTCTTTGGATAATACTTTTTATCACTACTAGTAGTCCCTTCCCACATATCCACTATACGTTCATATAGAATATTTGTCTTAATACCAATCTTTGTTTGTAAAGAGAGTACTATAATCATAAATGCGAGTATGACATTCGTTATTGTTAAACTTTCATATTTATATTTACTAAATGTTGGTATATAGGTAATTATTCGGTGAATCAATATAATACCGACAAATATAATCACCAACTGTAATATTATTTCTACTAAAATTTCCAAACTACCTTTGTCTAAATCTGGTTCAGGAATGAATCTTTGAATTGTTTTATTAAGAACGACTATAGGAACTATGGCAGTAACTCCGTATTGGACAGCGTTATATATCTCCGCTTTCCCCTCTTCGGTGAAAGAAAATACATGATTTAAAAATGTTTGTGTGTTTGAATGGTCGATGATTGTGCCCCCGAGTGTTTCCATTACCTATATATAGATATATAGTACATTTGAAAAAACAGGAGAGGGGTCGATATTCCTACGAGCGTCCTGAAAGGAGCAAAAGAAGGGGTGTTCTATCCGGTTAGATGATATACATTCCTTATCCAAAGAAATAGGAAGGCATGTCATGTTTCACCCATTTTTCAACTATTTCTACCCCCTGGTCGATGAATTTTTTTCTAGCTTCTATATTTGAATAAATAGTAAAATCCATCGTACTTGTAGTGTCCTGTTCTAGTTCAAATAAATATCTTATATACTTACTATTATTAGTATCATTAGTTATATTATCTAGTGATACTTTACTCAATATATTCTCAATCAACTCCTGAAAGAATGAAAATATGTTATAATTATCTACCATTAAATACTTGGTTTTATTTGGAATAACATATTTTTTTAAACGTATCGAAAGAATATTATTGGACACATCTGGGTCCAAAGAACGAATCCCTGAAATACACATATCTATCGGATTATTCAAAAGAAACCCGCCGTCCACATAAAGTTCTTCATCTTTGAATATTGGACCTAAGAAAGGGAATATTGCAGACGATGCGTACATCGCTTCTACCATCGTCCAGTGGGGATGTGTTTTATATGACAGGTCGGTGAGCTGAAACCCAAACACCTTTGTAGTAAAGAAATGGAGTTCAACCCCGGTCACTTGATAAAACTCTAACATGGTTATACGTGGTGACAGGTCCTTACCGGTAAATAGGTTATAGAAATACTCTTCTATTAGTTTCAATGTAAAGAACCCGCAGTTCTGTACACATCCGAGCAAGGTAGATACTTCAAAATTGATTAGCTGTTTTAATGGCCGATTTATCATGAAATTGTCGATGATTTCCCATTCATAGTCCAAACATAAAATAGTGGCTAAGATAGAACCGATTGAAGTGGCATACATAGTCTTTATACTCGATAGTTCCCATATACCTTTCTGATGGAGTCTTTTCAATACACCGTAGTATGAAAATCCATAGATGTTACCACCGGAAATAACTATATGTTGGACTTCTTTGATATTCGGGGGGTCTGGGGTTTCGGCGGGTTCTTTGATACCATTTTCATTAACGCCTCCTTCACTACTAACTTGTGGGTGACTTTCAGAGGTGTTTAACATAGAAGCGGTAGAACTCATTTATATAAGTATACACACATATTGCTTTTACACCTTTTTTGACAAATCCGTCTATATATCATCCGTGCAAATATTCCTACGAGCTCCCCCATTGGGGGCGAAGCCCCCAGTGACCCCCCTTTTGCTTCTTACTTTTGGGTAGGCTGCGCCTACCCGAAAAGTAGGATACGGACGTTTTCCGGATTTTTCAATATTCCTACGAGCTCCCTTCGGTCGCTCTCCGCAATATAAAAGAAATCCTACAATCTCCCTTCGGTCGATTTCCGGATTTTTCAATATATAACTAGAATATAACTACTATGTCACAAATTATCGAAATTTTATTTAGGAATCACAGTTCTCAGTTTAGATTGGTTTTTATTGGGGCTCTAGTCGTAGTTTTTACGGCATTAACCGTATGGTGTTACTACAAATACGCAAAACCTGAAATGAGTGCATCTATTGCGAATCAGTCAAATATACCAAATAACGGCACTAATCAAGAAATTCGAATATATTTCTTTAACGTTGACTGGTGTCCACATTGTGTAAAGGCCAAAATCGAATGGCAAAAGTTCTGCGAAAAAAGAGACCAGACCCAATATAATGGGTATAATATAGTATGTGTAGGAGGGGTAGACGGTGTCAACTGCACTAACTCAGACGACCAAAATATCATTGAATACATACAGAACTATAATATAGAACATTATCCCACAATGAAAATGGTGAATGGGTCGACCGTCGTTGATTTTGATGGTAAAATCACTTATGATAATTTAGAGACTTTCATCGATAATGTATTGAAAAATTAAGGCTATGTCTAACCAAAAGGGGGGTCATTGAAAAATCAGGAAAACGACCGTATCCTACTTTTCGGGTAGACGCAGCCTACCCAAAAGTAAGAAGCAAAAGGGGGTTCACTGGGGGCTTCGCCCCCAATGGGGGAGTTCGTAGGATTTTTCAATGAAGGAGCTCGTAGGATTTTTCAATGAAGGAGCTCGTAGAAATATTTGGAAAGTGATGATAAAATTGAATTTATTATTCAACCATTAGCCCAACTAATTCAAAACAAGAGAAATAATATAAAAGATTATCTTTCCATATTCTTACAAGCTCCCTTCGGTCGCTATTTCGATATTCTTACACGCTCCCTTCGGTCGCTCTTTCGATATTTGTTAAAATGGCGTCAATAAATGAAACTATATTCACCAAAGAAACCGAGCCGGCGAGTGAGTGTTTAGTGAGTTCCACTACCATTCCAAATATATCTATAGAATTTGTTCATCCCAAAGAAGACCTCTCTCCAAAAATCACTCTCCACGGGTGTGATATAGAACAAGTAAAAGCCTGTTTTATATCCGCCATCCTCGACAAAGACGAAGAAAATGCTCTTCTTTGGGGTTATGAATTATATTATAGTAATCTGCAATTCGAATCATTTTACATTTTGAATGAACTATATCAATTATTTTATGTAGATAAACATCATTATTATTTCAACGGATATTTACAAACACTGGCAAAAGAATGGGAAGCGAGTAAACGTAAAAATGCTACCATTCTTGGTTCAATAATAAAGAATATCGTACATTTGGATATATCTATTACAGATATGGTGAGTAATAAGAATCCGAATCCCAATATTGAAAAATCAGGAGGAGTGGCCGAAGGCCACGACGCAGGAATTCTTTTATATTCCGGAGAGCGACCGAAGGGAGCTCGTAGGAATATTATAAAGGTATTGAAATATGATGTGGGGTTCCCTGATATAGCCGACTTTACAGAGTTGGCTGGAGACCCGACTCTGTTTAAGAAAATGACTATAGAAGATTTGGGGAAACTAAAGAAGAAACTAAAGAAGCTGGAAACGAAATCGAAAACCGGATATATAATTCCTAAGGTGGTGAAAATACCATTCTATTTATGTGAACTCTTTGAAATTGGAGTCACACCTGAGAGTTTTGTATATACCTCTTTCAAAGACTGGTGTAATATTCATGCAAATACCAGTTCGGTAAAGACGGTTGTTTTACGTATAAAAAAGAAAATACGAAAATAAATATTATTCCTACGAACTCCTTACAGTCGTTCTCCGGAATATAAAAGAAATCCTACGAGCTCCCTTCGGTCGACTTCCGGATTTTTCAATATTACTACGAGCTCCCTTCGGTCGCTCTCCGCAATATAAAAGAAATCCTACGTCGTGGCCTTCGGCCACTCCTCCGGATTTTTCAATATAAAATAAATTCTCAAGATTTTCCAAAAATTGCAGTCAAATCATAGGATGTATTTGAATCTGTTATTGTATCCTCTGTACATATCATATTTTCATATTGATTAATAACAGTATTATTACGAGCTTCCCCATTGGGGGCTTCGCCCCCAGTGACCCCCCTTTTGCTTCTTACTTTTGGGTGGGCGTAGTCTACCCGAAAAGTAGGACTTTTGCTTCTTACCTTTGGGTAGTCGCAACCCACCCGAAAAGTAGGATTCGGTCGCTCTCCGGAATATAAAACATTTTCTACGTCGTGGTCTTTCACCACTCCTTCCGATTTTTCATTTTTCGGTTCAGTTGTATTATTATCACTTATATCTACACTATATTCCATATTTTCGGGTTGAATATTATTATCATTATTACTATGAGCTCCCTGCGGTCGCTCTTCTACCCCTCCATTTTCATTCACTATTTCATTCGACATTTCACTTTCATAATATTCTATATCCTGACTTGTATTACTACTACTAGTGAAAGACTGACCCGTTTTCATCAATATTTGAATCATATTTATGAAAGAACGAATCATCCCATTCGGATGGGCAACTATATTCATGGCCGTTTGATAATTGTATTCTAATAAACAGGTGTCATTTTCTGTATAAAATATGCTATATATCCAGTAAGGAGGTATATATAACATATATCCCTCTACTACTTCGAACTCCAAGAAACGAACTTTATTTATATAAGGTGTGTCATCCAACTGTGGATTCCAACAGTTCATAGGTGATACCAAAAACTCTTTATCAAAGTCCAGTTTTTTCGCATATTTGTAAGGGGCCATTTTTACCATAATGCGCCCACTACTTACATACAGATATTTACGTGTTTGTGTATGAAATCTCATCGGTAATCCAACCCCTTTACTTGCAGTCATCAGGTCGAATGAATGGTTCACACTGAAAGCAGGTCGTAGGAATTTATTTCCGATTTTCGTCATTACGTTATCGATTCCGGTTTCTTCAATAAATTCATTATTACTTTCGCTGAAAAAATGAGGAGCAGTGGTATCTGCCTGGAAGAGTCGGAGTACCTTTTGAAACGGAAGAGGTAGTTTTAAATTGAGGGACGATTTGTCATTTTCTATATTATTATGAGCTCCTCCAGTGAATCCCCCATTGGGGGCTTCGCCCCCAGTGAAACCCCTTTTGCTTCTTACTTTTGGGTAGGCGTTGTCTACCCGAAAATTAGGACTTTTGCTTCTTACTTTTGGGCAGGCGTTGTCCACCCGAAAAGCAGGACTTTTGCTTCTTACTTTTGGGTAGGCGTTGTCTACCCGAAAAGTAGGATTCGGTCGCTCTCCGGCGGGGGTAACTGGGTAGTAGTTGCGAATGTCCTTCACTATCAACACATTTCCATCTTCTTTCTCAATGGTGCGTAGGACTTCTAAATTAATGGGGGTATATTTGCGTATCAGTGGTGCGAAATAGAATATTATAGGTTGTCTTACATCGCATGTATCCTGTAGTGTTTTTGGGTCGGTATATTCTAACTCGTATATTTCCAACTCTGTTGATTTTTTGTATTGATAATTCACATGGACATATAGTAATAATACAAATATAAATATGAAGAATGATATAGTAAAACTCATAATAGTATTTTATCGAATATTTAATATATGAGATATATGTATAATTTTATATATTAAAAAATACGTAGAGCGACCGTAGGGAGTTCGTAGGATTTCTTTTATATTACGGAGAGCGACCGAAGGGAGCTCGTAGAAATATTGAAAAATACGTAGAGCGACTGAATCCTACTTTTCGGGTAGACAACGCCTAGCCAAAAGTAAGAAGCAAAAGTCCTACTTTTCGGCTAGGCTATGCCTAGCCAAAAGTAAGAAGCAAAAGGGGTTTCACTGGGGGCTTTGCCCCCAATGGGGGTTTCACTGGGGGGGAGAAGCCCCCAATGGGGGAGCTCGCATAACTCCTTTCAATATTTCTACGAGCTCCCTTCGGTCGCTCTCCGTAATATAAAAGAAATCCTACGAACTCCCTACGGTCGTTTTCCGGATTTTTCAATAAAAGAACACGTAGTTATTTTCGACACTCAATATATATAATACTCCCTTCAAAATTATCATTCATGCCAATTGATATTAAACGACTTTTAAATTCCGATACTGGAAAAATAGTAATATCTGTTCTTTTGGGATTCGGAATGGCATGTCTTTTCCATAAAGTATGCAAAGACAAAGACTGCATACATTTTTCCGGTCCAGTAATATCCAATATCGACAATAAAATATTTCAACACGATAACAAGTGCTATACATATAAATCACACGCGGTCAAGTGTAACCCCGCTAAAAAAACAGTGGAGTTTACGGCGGGGCATAACAGTGAAAAAGGGGGGGCAGGATTACCCACTATGACGTCATTGGCTTCGAGTTCTTTTATACCCTCGTATTTTACTACTATACAAAAACCGACATAGGATTATCTTTATAATGAATATTTCTACGAGCTCCCTTCGGTCGCTCTCCGCAATATAAAAGAAATCCTACGTCGTGGCCTTCGGCCACTCCTCCGGATTTTTCAATATTTCTACGAGCTCCTCCATTGGGGAGGGGGGCAAAGTCCCCCGTGAAACCCCATTGAAAAATCCTACGTCGTGGCCTTCGGCCACTCCTTCGGATTTTTTCAATCAAGTAGGGTACGTTGTCCACGTTGGGCGCGCGGCGTGAGTGGTGGTGGTATAGGAGGTTTGAAAATAGGAGTCAGTCGACGCCTCTTTCGCGCTAACGGCAAATTAAATATAGTATTAACGGGTGGTGAACGATGTTTTTGAGACGTAGGAATATTTTCGGGTAGTACTGATAAATCCGGCGAGCGACTACTTCTACTCTTTGGTTCGGTTATGCCGACCTGAATGTGAGACTCGAATTGGGTATTTGCCCCTAGTGAGGGAGCTCGTGGAAGTACTGGTGACTGAAGTACTTTCGACATTTTAGGTTTTGAATGCGCCGACTGCGACTTAAGTATAGTAACCGGTTTTTTCATACGCGTCCGTGACTTTGAAGACATCTTCTTTGTACGCGACGACTGTGGTTTTACGACGGGTTCTATCGGTATCAACTGATTGAATGTGATTGGTGAGGACAGACTCTTTAACTTTGATTTCGAACGTATAACACTCGGTTTAACAGGTGAGGTAGACCGCTTCGTCTTGGATGTTCGATAGGATTCACGGGTTGAAACACGTGAGGTTGGTTTAGGTATAGCTAACGGGGGTTCTTCCACGAGCGCCGCTGGGGTGGGAGAATTGGATATGGGAGAAAATTGCTGGTTAGAGAGAGGCGTTGGCAACTTAGAAGTTAACAATAGGTCAATCTGCGAGGTGGATAAAGAGGGGGTAGGGGGTCGAGGAGTTTGTTGTTTTGGGGGAGGTGGAGACGAGAGGGCTGTATTTGACCGAGCGCGGCCGGAATTGGGAAACTCGGAGAGCGACCGAAGGGAGCTCGTAGGCTTTTTTAAACGGTTCGATTTTAGTTTTACGCACCGATTTGTTCTCAGATTCCTATATTCTTCTTCTGTACAACTCCTACGACATCGATTCGTTTTCGGGTTCCTATGTTGTTTTTCAGTGCATTTTTTATGACATCGATACTTTTTACGAGTAACGTTTACATATCTAGTTTTATCCGGTGGACATTGTTTAACGCATTTATTAGTTATTATATTTAACTCCTTCTCAGGCGGGCATTCCTGATTCATGCGTAGAATAGATATAAAATCTATATATACTCTACAAATATTTCATTCATTTTTTTGTATTATTTAGATAGAATTGAAAAATCCGGAGGAGTGGCCGAAGGCCATGACGTAGGATTTCTTTTATATTGCGGAGAGCGACCGAAGGGAGCTCGTAGTGATATTATGAGTTCCATAATTGAAAAATCCGGAGAGCGACTGAAAGGAGCTCGTAGGATTTCTTTTATATTCCGGAGAACGACCGCAGGGAGTTCGTAGGAATATTGAAAAATCCGGAAAACGACCGTATCCTACTTTTCGGGTAGGCTAGGCCTACCCAAAAGTAAGAAGCAAAGGGGGGGGTCACTGGGGGCTTCGCCCCCAATGAGGGAGTTTGTATGACTTCTTTTATATTCCGGAGGAGTGGCCGAAGGCCACAACGTAGTACTTTTATACTATATAACATCACATAAAGTTAACGTTTACCATACCCTACTTCGAGTGGAACACGCGCTAAATCTGGTTCTATAGTAGACATATTCCAAGGACTAATATTTTGCTTTTCGATAATAGGGTCACTTCTCAAGTCATACGACGGATTTTTCAGTGTCTGTCCTATAGTATCAATACCAATATGATAACCGGATTGTAGAAGGTCGGGGGTTTGGATTCCGTCCGCATTAATACCTAAAGGATTCAAAGAAGCCCATTCACTGTTTGTATCTCTGGGTAGAAGGTCGCTAGGGTTTGCGACTGGTTGTGACGAGTAACTATTGCCGGAATTACCAGTATTTACTGTAGTAGATTGAACAGGGGTATTCTGACCACTCGGCGGTTTGACTGAAGGGTTACTGGTCGTAACATCTGTACCGTCTGCCATTCTATCAATAATACTCCCTTTAGATTCAGAATATGAAAATAGTAAAAATAATAAAACCAATGCAACAATTGCTAAAACCCAGCTATTCGAACTAGTAAATACTTTCGTTAAGTTTTTAAAGAACATGTTTATTTATATAAACGTGTGATATTTTGGATTTTATTTATAAAACTGTAAATAACCGATTTATATGGGAACACTGATAATTATCGAAAAATCCGGAGGAGTGGTCGAAGGCCACGACGTATGATTTCTTTTATATTACGGAGAGCGACTGAATACTACTTTTCGACTGGGCTATGCCTACCCAAAAGTAAGAAGCAAAAGTCCTGCTTTTCGGGTAGGCTATGCCTACCCAAAAGTAAGAAGCAAAAGGGGGGCTCTGCCCCCAATGGAGGAGCTCGTATGATTTATTTTATATTTCGGAGAGCAACCCATAGTATTTTTCATGTCGTGTATGCCGACTCAAAAGTAGGATTCGGTCGATTTCCGGATTTTTCAATATTCCTGCGAACTCCCTCATTAGGGGGACAAAGCCCCCAATGAAATCCCCCCTTTTGCTTCTTACTTTTGGGTAGGCATAGCCTACCCGAAAAGTAGGACTTTTGCTTCTTACTTTTGGGTAGGCATAGCCTACCCGAAAAATAGGATTCGGTCGCTCTTTGGAATATAAACACTACAATGGTGAATTTATGTTATACTCAGAATAGTGACCCATCCGACTTATCGGGTATTTCACTACCATATCCTATGAAAGGATTTATATACCCACTATTTGATGTTTGTAATGACCTATATAAAATAAATCCTACGAGCTCCCTCATACCACCTTTTGTTTCTTATTTTTGAGTGAGTACAGCCGTCCCAAAAAATAGAGTAGGTAGCTATTCGGAATATAAAATAAATTTTACAAGTTCCTTCATTGGTGGTGGGCTTTGCCCACCCCCCACCAGTAAAACCCCCATTGGGGGCAAAGCATACAATTAAACCACTTTTGCTTCTTCCTTTTAAGTAGGTATAGTCTACCCGAAAAGTAGAAATTTTGCTTTTTTTATTTTTGGGGCGGCTATTCAGACAAGAAGCGTTCGCCCTCCGCAATATAAAAAATATTGAAAAAATTCGTAAAACGACCGTATCCTACTTTTCGGGTAGGCTACGCCTACCCAAAAGTAAGAAGCAAAAGGGGGGTTTCACTGGGGGCTTCGCCCCCAATGAGGGAGTTTGTAGGAATTCTTTTATATTGAAAAATCCGGAAAACGACCGTAGGGAGTTTGTAGGATTTCTTTTATATTGCGGAGAGCGACCGAAGGGAGCTCGTAGAAATATTGCGGAGAGCGTTCGAATCCTACTTTTGGCTAGACATAGCCTACCCAAAAGTAAGAAGCAAAAGGGGGTTCATTGGGTGCTTTGCCCCCCCAATGGAGGAGCTCGTAGAAATATTCAGGTGAGCTCACTCATTGGGGTTTTAACTGGGGGCTTCGCCCCCAATGGGGGACCTTGTATAAATATCAATGTTTATTGAATCAAATGTAAATTTTTTATTCGTTTTGATTCTAAATAAGAATAAATTGCTAAATTTCTCGCTTCTTTCGACTTTTCTATAACTTCTTTGTAAATATTTGTATAAATCGCATCTCTTTCTTTCAAATTAATTGTTTCTTCTTCGGTATCTATGCTATCCAAGTCAAAGTCCACTTCCATTATTTCATCCTCATCGTCGTTACTTTCTTCGTCACTGTACTCCTCTTCTTCGCTATATTCCTCTATATCCCCTATTTTTTCTGCATGGTTCGGTTGTGGATGATAATTGTCGCGTATATCACCACTTTCCTCCAGTTTTACCTTCGATGATTCTTTGACATTTTTATTTTCAGTAATTTGGTTGGGAGTAGTGTATTTTTCACTACTCTCTTTGCCTAAATCGGGGGATATATGTTTATTTTCTATACTACCCATTGCCCCCCCGCTATCTCCGCCACCTCTACCCACCTCCTTCCCCCCGGTCGGCGGTTCTTTTGTTAAAGAAAGGCCAGTATTATTTCCTAAATAATTCGTATTCAAGCCGGAGGATACAACCGTATTTTTAATCTCAGGTACTATTGAACTTTCATGATTGGCAGACTTGATAACACATTTATCAAATAGTACATTTGGTTTCAATACCATCATCTGTTTGATTTCGATTTCGAGTTGGAAACTCTTGGATGAGCATTTGACCCCTTGTATTTCTAATATAGTAATTGTATTAGTTGTTTCTTTGAACTCGTTAATATCAAATTCAGTCTGGTCTTCGTTGAATATTTTTAAACCACAATTGCCTAAACGTGTGGGTATACTAGTTCGGAGCAAGTACATTTTGCCCGATTTGTATATTTTCAAAGAAGGGGCGAATGAATTTTCTATGTCTTCCAATTCGAGCTGGCTCTCAAACCATTTGTCGCGATTGTGAAATATGGATTCTTGTGCATGTTTTTCTAAATCTTCGACCCATTTGATGAAAGATTCATTGGTGTTTGTAAATACTAAATCACAATACATTTTTTTTCCTCCATGCGTTTTAACAAACCCCTGTTTTGTAGTACATTTAGGAGGTTGGATATATAATGGTTCGTCGTCAGTCATTCGGAATTTAATGAAATAGTTACCCCCGGCCACAATCGTGGGAGTCGTGAGCGAAACTTTACTGAAATCGAATGATTGATTTGGTTCGTAAATACTCATAATGAATTTACTATAGCACGAGTAAAAAATGAAAATAAATGATACGCGCACGAAGAAATAATAGATATAGTCGAAATATTGAAAAATCCGGAGGAGTGGCCGAAGGCCACGACGTAGAATTTCTTTTATATTCCGGAGAGCGACCGAATCCTACTTTTTGGGTAGACTATGCCTACCCAAAAGTAAGAAGCAAAAGGGGTTTCACTGGGGGCTCTGCCCCCAATGGGGGGGCTCGTAGAAATATTACGAGCTCCCTCATTGGGTGGGACCTCGTATGATTTTTGAAAAAATAGTAAGTGTAGTTAGATAAACCACATCAGTGGGGGATTTTTATTGAAAAATCAGGAGAACGACCGTATCCTACTTTTCGGGTAGGCGTAGCCTACCCAAAAGTAAGAAGCAAAAGGGGGGGTTTCACTGGGGGCTTCGCCCCCAATGAGGGAGTTCGTAGGATTTCTTTTATATTGCGGA
>Ga0209084_1001987_pt1 | contig 16450 bp, 12 predicted proteins | sample C_130820_MF_Meta_FD_187309 | JGI IMG/M metagenome (GOLD analysis project Ga0209084, IMG submission 187309) | Freshwater microbial communities from Lake Croche, Canada to study carbon cycling - C_130820_MF_MetaG (SPAdes) (version 2) | ecosystem: Environmental > Aquatic > Freshwater > Lake... | reverse complement strand
AGCTACCATGGTGGCAGCTGGTATTTATATGCTATGCCGTATAGAAGTGCTGATGGTACCTGATGCTTTGACTGTCATTAGCTGGGTAGGTGCCTTAACAGCAGTCTATGCTGCATTATGTGCTATTATCCAAAGAGACATTAAGAAAGTCTTAGCGTATTCAACACTCTCTCAGCTAGGCTACATGGTAACGGCCTTCGGTCTTGGATCTCTTACGATTCATTCAGAGACGGGTGCAGAAATTTTAGTTAAAGCAGGCGTTGGCGCAGCAATGTTTCATTTAACAACGCACGCTTTCTTTAAAGCGCTTCTATTTTTAGGCTCGGGTTCAGTGATTCACGGCTGTCACCATGAGCAAGATATTTTCAAGATGGGTGGCTTAAGAGGTCACATGAAAGTGACCTTCATTACTTTCACACTAGGTGTTGCAGCAATTTCTGGTTTCCCGCTCTTAGCAGGTTTTTTCTCTAAGGATGCGATTTTGTATCTCGCTTACGAAAATAACAAAGCGATTTTTGCACTCCTTGCAGTCACTGCTGCACTGACTGCCTTCTACATGATTCGTATGTGGATCATCGTTTTCTTTGGTAAAGCACGTAGTGATCACGCAGCTCATGCTCACGAAGGTGGCTTTGTTCTTCAAGCACCACTCGCACTGCTTGCTGTACTTGCTGTATTTGGTGGTTACCGCAGCTTCTATCCACACGGCTTTGAAGGTATTTTTAATCTCGTAGCTGAAGCTGAAGGTCCAGCAAAACTTGGGATGTTAGTTGTAAGTTTAATTGTACTTTCCTTAGGTGCTGGACTTGCCTTTGCTGTCTACCGCTCGGTAGCAACCTTAACGCAGCACGATCCGCTTGAAGCTAAATTTCCAAAACTGTTTATCTTCATTATTTCTTTAAAAGAGAGCTTTGATTCTGTTTACACCTACTACATCGATAAAGTCCAGCAGCGTTTTGCGATGCTTCTTAACTTCTTTGATTTATTAGGTCTTGGGGGATTTATCCGCCTTGGTGCAGGAGCAGTCAGTATCTTAGGCTTTGGCGTAAGAGCTCTGCATGTCGGAAAGCTAAACGTTTATCTTTACTGGTTTTTCTTCGGTGTAGTCTTTTTGTGGCTCTATGTAGCCGGAATATTCTAAAGCGCCATGTTCTTATCCCTTGATCCCTTTTTACCCGCTTTAGGGGTACCACTGTTTATAGCACTCCTGATTGGCTTAGGCCTTCCTAAGCGCTGGTCAGTCAGACTCTCCTACATCGGATTTCTAGCACCACTTTTATCTGCACTTCATGTATGGTGGTATTTTGCTTCTTCAAATAAAGTGTCCGGTTTTGCATTCTATAATGCATATTCTACAGGTATTGACCGTTTAGGTATTGGGCTAAAGTTCGGCGTTAATGGGCTTTCCATGCCGCTTTATGTTTTAGCAGGAATTGTTGGTTTTGCAGCTGGGCTTTATGCAATTCGCTCAGGTGCAGATCGTCTCAAACTTTACTTGATGCTTCTTTTAGTGATGCAAGCAGGTCTTATGGGTATTTTTGCATCCGTTGATATTTTTTATATCTATTTTTTCCACGAATTAGCACTCATCCCAACGTTCATTATGGTAGGGCTTTGGGGTGGACGTGACCGCAACTATGCGGCGATGAAGATGACAATTTACTTAACAGTAGGTGCTATGCTTTCCTTGTTTGGTCTAATAGCGATCTATGTAAAAAGTGGCGTAAATAGCTTTGATTTAATTACCTTAAAACAAGCACTCGCTGATCATCCCCTTGAGCTGATTAAGCAGCAGCACTTCCTAGGAATCTTACTTTTAGGTTTAGGTATCTTAGTTTCTCTTTGGCCGTTTCATACCTGGGCTCCACTGGGCTACGGTGCAGCACCAAGTTCTGCCTCCATGCTGCATGCAGGGGTACTCAAGAAATTTGGTCTTTATATGCTGATTCAAGTAGTAATCCCTCTTTTACCAGAAGGCTTATCTCACTGGAGTCATCTGTTAGCTTTATTAGCACTCTTTGGAAATGTGATTGTGATTGGTTTAGTTACCATAGCTCAGCGCGATTTAAAGCAGATGATCGGTTTTAGTTCTGTTATGCATATGGGTTATGCCTTCTTAGGTATTGCAGCAGGTTCTGCACTAGGAACAGGCGGCGTAGTCATGCTTATGGTAGCACACGGCTTATCGGTTGCTCTTTTATTCTTACTTACAGCTTCAATTCATCAAAGAACTGAAACCTACTCCTTTAATGATATGGGAGGGTTAGCCAGAAAAGCTCCTGTACTCGCTGCTTTATTTACAGCTGCAACATTTGCAAGTATTGGCCTTCCTGGATTTGCAAACTTCTGGGGTGAGCTTTCTATCTTCATTGCACTGTGGCATTACTCAGCTTGGATGACTTGTGTTGCAATCTTAGGTGTTATTATTTCAGCAATCTATGGACTTCGCTCGGCAGCTTATGTTTTCTTTGGCGAACCAACCAATAGTTTTAAACTCGTGGATTCGCATCGTCCTGCCTCTGATATTACCTACTCAGAAAAGATTCCTGCTTTAATCTTACTTATCGCACTTTTATTTGTCGGTTTCTATCCGGCTTCACTCACAAACGCTATTAATTCGAGTTTACCTGCTTCCGAGGTTCATTCGAGTACCCAAGCAAACGTAGCTGCAAGCCACTGATCACCCATGGAAATCTCGGTACTACAACACCTCGCCTCGGGAAATGTTTGGAGTTCATTATGGCCTGAGCTGTCCTTAGGCTGTCTTGCTCTAGCGCTACTCGTACTAGAAATTGTTCTCCCTAAGAAGTCGCACGACGTAATCTCACAAGTAGCGATCCTAGGTCAGATGATTATCTTAGGTTTCGTATTGTTTTGCTGTCACTCAAGTGATGCAACGACAGAAATCTTTAACGGCTTAATCACGTTAACGAAGACAAGCCACATCATGCGGGTCTTCTTCTTACTGGCTTCAATCTTTGTGTCTTTGATAGCTCGTGTAAGCCTAGCTAAACAGACCATGCCTAAAGTAGAATTCTACCACATTGTTATGGTGGTTTCTGCAGCCATGATGCTTCTTGTAGAAAGTAGCCATTTAATCATGGCCTTTGTCGCTTTAGAAACTGTAACAATTGGTCTTTACGTATTAGTCAGCTACAGCCGTGAGAGTGCACTTACTCTTGAAGCAGGACTTAAGTATTTAGTCATGGGAGCTCTTAGCTCTTCACTTTTACTGTTTGGTATTGTTCTTTTATACGGCGTATCGGGTAACCCACTTTTACTAGGCCACACGCTATCTGGAATGCATTATCAAGATTTAGGAAATTTCCTAAATTTAAATCCCCATAACTTCTTAGCCAGTGTTGGTATTATCTTAGTGATCGCAGGCGTTGCTTTCAAAATGGGTGCTTTCCCATTTCAGATTTGGGTACCTGACGTGTATCAAGGAGCTCCGACTCCAACGACTGCTTTCTTAGCGGTTGCTTCTAAAGCAGCAGGCTTTGGTTTGCTCCTTAGTTTATTTCACACTGTTTTACTATCCTACAGCTGGCTTGTAATCCCTGTCTTAAGTTTCATGGCAGGAGCTACTATCTTGTTTGGTAATTTTGCAGCTCTAACTCAGACTAATGTTAAGCGCTTAATTGGTTTATCCGGTGTATCGCATGCAGGCTTCTTACTCTTAGGTGTAGTTGCTTCTGCAACCATTCCTATGGCACTAGGCGCTGTTTATTTTTATCTCTTCTCTTATCTCTTAGCATCGTTTCTTGTTTTCTGTGTTATGGCGCATGTCGCACCTGCTGAAGATGCTAATCAAGAACTCTCTCATTATGTAGGTCTTGCTCGGGATAATCCTTTCTTAGGTGCAATCTTAGCTATTGGACTTGGTTCCTTAGCTGGCATTCCTCCTTTAGCTGGCTTTATGGGTAAATTCTTTGTCTTCTTAGCAGCCTATCAGGCTAAGATGTACTCGCTACTCTTTGTCGCAATTATCGGTGTAATCGTTTCGATTTATTATTACTTTGGTTGGATTAAAGCTGCATTTTTTGAATCCTCAGAACAAGACGCAGGTGCAGCAAGACCTGCACGTACTGAAGTCTGCTGGTGTAACCGCTTAATCTTTACATTAGTAGCACTTGTTACTCTTGGCCTTGGATTTTACCAGGGAGCATTAGGTCAGTGGCTTAACTGGTAAAATAAACCAACAGGCAGTTGTTTCATAGTGTGAATAATCATTATTCACCTCCTGAATAGATAAGCTTTCTGGGGAGTTGTTTGCATCTTTTTATTAAGCTTATGCAGACAAAAAAGACCTGCTTTTTGAGCAGGTCTTTAACAGACGAAATATGCTTATTTAAGCCTATTATTTCCAATAGCCCTCAATCAAAGTTTCTAGGTTTCATGATATGACGCTAAAACTTAAGATATGTGTAAAAGACTATTGAAAGTATAGTTTTGTGACGTTAGCTTACTGCTACCCTTAAAAGAAGCTTAGGTTTCACAGCCTTTTTGGGTTGCTCATAGAAATTGATACTATGGTTTTAAGGTAAGCCTAATGAAAGTAACCGGTCTAGCCCTAGTTCCACCACCTACAGCTTCGGACGCACCCAAAGTTACTCCTGAACTGTTGGCTTCTGTCTTGGCGCGCTATTCCCGCAGTAATGAGGGGCTAAGCTCTATTTTATCTAAGGTTGATATCGATAATCCTGATGCCTCAATCGATCGTATTTTAAAATTTGTGGATTATGGGCATGCCTCGATCGGTGGCTTAACTGGAGGTATAGCAGTTGCCATTGATGGAATATCAATGTGGCTTGCTTACAAAATCTTCGAATTTTCGCAGATGGCAGATGGTCAGGAATCCAGCACGCGTTATATCACGATGGATTCCAGCAATATTCCTACGCCTGAGGAAATAGGTATCCCAGAGGATTTAATTCCGCAGTGGAATGATGTCATGCAAAAATCATTTGCTGCCTATAACGAAGAATTTACACGCCTTGATGCATTAGCTGTAGCTGAACCGCACCGCGTCCGCTTACCTGCAGATGCAAAGCCTGCAGTAGTCACTCGTCTTCGTAAAAATTACGCTCTCGACCGAGCGCGCTATTTTATCCCGCTTGCAACTAAGACAAGTATGGGACTTGTGCAGTCCTCTCGTATGTGGGCTGTGACTTTAAAGCAGCTTGATGCTCTGCATCAGCCTGAAGCAAAAAAAGCTGCAGATTTAATTCGTGCAGAATTAATAAAACAATCTCCTAGGCTTTTAAGGCACAGTACGGCTGATGTTTCCTACAAAGAACAAGCTAATCAGGAATTAGCAACGAGTATTGCTTTAGGTAAAAAGCGTCTCTCAAGTGCAGCTTTGGAGGATCTTGTGTGGGTGAGTGTAGACCGTTCTTCTCCTCCTTGGTTACTCGAGGATCAAGCCGTTGCAGAATCACTTAAGCACCGTATAAACCGCTATGGCCAACAGGGTACTGCGACACGGCGTATGCGTGTTGCCTTTGCCTGGAATAATATGGCAATTGCAGAATTACGTGACTTAAACCGTCACAGAACAGGCAATCGTTATTGTCCACTGATTCAGGCAGGCTTTTATCTGCCACAAGAAATTAATCGCAGTCAGCATGTAGGACTTCTTAAAGAGCAGTTAGAATTAACACGCGCTTTACTTGAAAGAGCATCTCCTAGTTACGTGTATTCGCTACTCTTAGGAGCACAAACGCCGTTCGAGCATAGTACCCACGCAGACAAATTTATTTACGAAGCAGAACTTCGTACGGGGATGGGAGCGCACTACCGGTACGCTGAGCACTTAAGCGCCGCTCTAAATGCATTCTTCGACAAAGTCCCTGAAGCTAAGAAGTGGGTTGTTGAAGGAACCGCAGAACCAGAATAAAACTAAAGTTAAAGACGCTTTAGAATGAGCGTCGTAGTTTTTCTTTTTCGTCTTCACGTTCTTCTTCAAGGCGTGAATTTTCACTCGATTTTTGTTTCAGAATTTTCTGATACTCTTCAGCGTTACGCTCGATTAAGGCTTTGTTTAGCTGTTCATCTAAGAAGATGTTTCGTTCTGCTATTTTACTGTGATAGTTCTTATCAATCTCCAAGAGCCGCTTCTTCTGTTCTGGAGTCACTTTTTTACCTGCATCGGGATCCGATTTAGCAAGGCGTTCCATCGCAAGTTCGTAAGCACTTTTCATGACTTAAGAATCTTAAAGAAGGTTCTTTTTTTAACAAGGATTACTCACTGAATGCGTACCTGCTAGGTATCTTATAGAAAGTGTAGTTAGTCTTAAACTTTGCCTAATTTTAGTATAAATTATACTTTTTAAGGAATGTTAGATTATATAAATCGTTGTTGTATATAGAATTAAAATTATTTCGTAAAATAAACAGCAGATGATGTATTTTAGAACATGTACTGTAGGAATTTACATAATAACTCACATGTGGGCAATTCCCAGGTCGAATCTGTGGGTAATCAAAGGCGGTATAACAAGTTTCAATTCTTAGATTTATAGCTTACTTTAAACATATGGCTGATGAACATGATCTCTTTGGAGCAGATGAAGTAATGCAGATGCATACTTCAGCTAAAGAGCATGCCTTAAACGATTCAGCAGATAAGCCTTTAGCAGCTCGGATGCGTCCTAGGTCACTTAAGGAAGTGGTGGGCCAAGATCATATCTTAAAAGCGGATTCACTTCTTCCGCGCTTAGTAGCACAAAACAATTTTGGTTCACTTATTTTTTACGGACCTCCGGGTTGTGGAAAAACAAGTATCGCAGAAGCGATTGCTAAAGAAACAAAGAGTAGGTTTGTGCGCATTAATGCAGTCATGTCCAATGTCGCAGAGCTGCGTGAGATTTTATCTACTGCACGTAAATTAAAATCAGCTCAATCTAAGACGCTTCTTTTTATTGATGAACTGCACCGCTTTAATAAATCACAACAGGATTTATTACTCCCCGATATTGAAGAGGGTAATTTGCGTTTAATTGGAGCAACAACGCACAATCCTGGTTTCTATGTTATCCCTCCACTTTTATCACGGAGTCATTTATTTAGACTAGAGCCCATAGCAGTGCATGTGATTGCACAGGTTCTAGCTGAGGCCTTAATTGATAAAGAGCGTGGCCTAGGCAATAAAGGTATTACTGCAGAATTAAGTCTTTTAACAGATCTAGCTAATCTGTGTGACGGCGATATGAGGCGTGCGCTTAATGCCTTAGAAGTGCTTATTTTAAGTGCGAGTGGTAAAACAGAAATAACGAGTACCGATTTAGACATTTTTGCCCGCGAAAGACGTATTCGGTATGATGATGAAGATGAGCACTACGACACAATTTCTGCTTTTATAAAAAGTTGTAGAGGTGGAGATCCAGATAGCGCTTTATACTGGTTAGCCAAGATGCTTGAAGGGGGAGAAGATCCCCGCTTTATCGCACGGCGTTTAGTGATCCTAGCCAGTGAGGATATTGGACTAGCTGATCCTCATGCCTTACCACTTGCAGTAGCAGCTCATCATGCTTGCGACTTTATTGGTCTACCCGAAGCAGAACTTACTCTAGCTCATGCAACTCTCTACATTGCTTCAGCTCCAAAGAGTAATTCAGCAACACTCGCCCTTGCTGCTGCTCACCAGGCTATTCAGGCAGCGCCTGTTCAAACCGTGCCTCTTTATTTAAAAGACAAAGGAGGGCTCGCTAATAAACGCTTAGGTCAGAGTAAAGACTATGTCTACTCGCATGACTTCCCAGAGGGTATATCTCCACAAGATTACCTTCAAAAACCGCTTAAACTCTACACGCCAAAATTAAACGGATCTGAGAAAGCTATTGCTGAGAGACTCGAGTATTGGAGAGTACTTAAATCAAAGCTTAAAGGCTCCATTTGACATTCCTGTCTTAAAAAAGAGACTTTTAGCTATGTCTGACGCAGTTCACTTCAGTACCGTTGAAGAGGCGATAGCCGATATCGCTTTGGGTAAACTTGTTATCGTGACAGATGACGAGAATAGGGAGAATGAAGGGGACTTGATTATGGCTGCTTCCAAGGTAACGCCACAAACCGTCAACATGATGATTCGCTATGGCAGTGGAATTGTTTGTGTGCCTACTATAGAATCCGAACTTCAGCGCCTTAATTTAGGACCCATGGTTGCGCGTAATAGAGAAGTTCAAAGAACTGACTTCACAGTCAGTGTTGACGCAGCTTCAGGAATTTCTACAGGCATTAGTGCGCAAGATAGAGCGCACACAATTAAGATTTTATCTAATCCAAATTCAAAACCTGAAGAGTTAGTTCAACCAGGTCATGTATTTCCGCTACGTGCAAAGCCAGGTGGTGTTTTAGAAAGAGCAGGTCATACAGAAGCGGCAGTTGATCTCGCTCGTCTTGCATCTCTTCACCCCAGTGGTGTCATTTGTGAATTAGTAAATGATGATGGAACCGTACAACGACTTCCTCAACTTGTAGAATTTGGAAAAAAGTTTGATCTAAAGTTAATTTCTATAGCCCAATTAATTGAATATAGAGCAAAGAGAGACCGCTTAGTTGAACACGTTACTACGGGTCCATTTGAATCTTCATTTGGTACGTTTGATCTGCATGTCTTTAAAAGTCTTGTCGATAATCGCCATCACATTGCGTTAACCAAGGGGAAGCTAACCGGTGAGCCCACCTTAGTGCGTGTACACAGTGGGAATTTATTAGGGGATGTTTTTAGGATGGAAGGCCACGATACGCAGAGTTCCCTTACAGGCTCTTTAGCGGTGATCGCTGAAGCAGGTAATGGGGCTGTTTTATACATGGAGCACGCGCCAAGTGGAGCTGACGTCTTAGCTCAAATGATCGCTAAACCTGGTGAAGTACCACCCCCTATGAACTTCAGGGACTACGGTATTGGAGCTCAAATCTTAGTTGCTTTGGGCTTAAGTAAGATACGTTTACTCTCCAATAGTACTCGAAAAGTCGTTGCTTTAGACGGTTACGGCCTAGAAATTGTTGAGCAAGTACCTGTTAAGTAACAATTTATGTGTCTTTTCGAATTGTTTTGCGACTTCTCCTAAGAACGTTGGACTGATTTATTCCACTGTTCTTCATCACTTTTAAGTAACGCTATGAGCCTCTCAGTACCGCAATTACCTGCGATTTCCGGGACCACATTCAAGGTCGGCATTGCTGCTGCGTGTTATAACGAGCGGCTTGTAGGTGCATTACTTGAGCAAACGGTCACCCTTTTAAAAAAGCAGGGCGTGAAGGCTAAAGCAATTGAGGTCGTTAGAGTGCCTGGTTCAAATGAATTACCCGTTGCTGTAAAACTCTTAGGTAAGAAACAAAAGCCTGACGTCTTAATTGCACTAGGTGTTATTATTCGAGGTGATACCATTCACTATGAATTAATTTCTGAAGCTGCTACGAATGGTTTAATGCACGTAGCCCTAGATCTTAATATTCCAGTTATTAATGGAATAGTCGTAGCTGAAAAACAATCGCAAGCCGTTGAGAGGTGCACAGGCAAAATAAATCGTGGTGCGGAATTTGCTTTCGCAGCACTGCACATGGCTAATCTTAAAAAACAACTTTCCAAATGAGCCGCGCCCAATTTGCCCAACGTCGTGATGGTCGTGTTGCTGCTCTGCAGTACATGTATGCTTGGAGTATGAATAATCCCTCCAATATTGCGACTGACCTTGAGACCTTCTTTGCAAGTATGGAGCAGCCACGCTCGCATTATGAATTTGGTGAGCAATTAATTCACGGCATTATTGAAAATGTCACTGAGATTGATGCTCGTATCCGCACACTCGCTCAGAATTGGGAATTTGACCGTATCGCAAAGATTGATTTAGCGATTCTTCGCTTAGCGATCTATGAGATGATCTACAGAAATGATATTCCTCCGGTTGTTTCCATCAATGAGGCGATCGATTTATCTAAGGAATTTTCAAATCTCGATGCCAAGCGCTTTATTAATGGTATCTTAGATAGACTTAAAGATCAGCTCGGACGTGATGCCCGCAAAGCGGCTACTCCGTAATCAATTTCAGAGGTTTACTGAAACTAAAGATTATTTGAGATGTTTGGTCTTTTCAAAAAATTTAAAGAAGGGTTTTCTAAAACCGTTAGTGCGATTGCGGAGAAAACGCATGGCTTATTTGGTGGAAGAAAAATTGATGCCTCCTCATTAAGTGAATTAGAAGAAGCCCTTTACACAGCTGATTTCGGGGTAGAAACTACCAATGAAATTATCCAAGAGATAAAAGAGGCTTATAAAAAAGATAAGGATTTAAAGGGTAAGCAAGCCGCGCAAATAGGAGCTTCAGTCTTAAAACGTATTTTAGCAGGCAGTGAAGGCGTATTAGTTGAAAGTGTAACTAAACCTACAGTCTTAGCGATCATAGGAGTGAATGGCTCGGGTAAGACAACCAGCTGTGCAAAACTCGCTTGGCGCTTAAAAGAAGATAAGAAGACTGTTCTTATTGCAGCTGCAGATACCTTCAGGGCTGCTGCTATTGAGCAATTGCAAACCTGGGCTAAGAAACTAGACCTAGAATTAATTTCATCTCACACGGGAGCAGATTCAGCTGCACTTGCATTCGATGCCTGGCAGGCTGCTAAGGCTAGGAATAAAGACTATCTCATTATTGATACTGCGGGACGTCTTCATACCAAAAGTAATTTGATGGATGAATTAGCGAAGATAAGGCGTGTACTACAAAAAAATGATGCAACGGCTCCTCAGCACCGTTGGCTCGTAGTGGACGGCTCCTTAGGTTCAAATTCCATTGAGCAAGCGAAAGTCTTTCATGCAAGTTTTGGTCTTACAGGCCTTATTGTCACTAAGCTTGATGGAACAAGTCGCGGTGGAGCTATCGTGGGAATTTTTAGACAATTAAAAATTCCAATTTATTTTGTTGGCTTAGGTGAGAAAGCTGAAGATTTACAGCCTTTCAGTATCGAGAATTATTCGAATGCTGTATTTGGCTTAGATAAATAATACTTATCGAGTTGCGGTAGGCGTAAGCTATTTGTTCCTAGCAGCAGAATAGCGCTGTAATACGTTTGTCGTAAGCAGTAGGACAAAAGAGATAATCAGTAAAATTGCAGCGAAGAGATGAGCCTGGGAATAATCTAAGATTTGGACTTCATCAAACAGCGCTATACTTGCCACCTTGGTAACCCCAGGTATAGAGCCACCTATCATTAGAACGACACCAAATTCTCCTAAGGTATGAGCAAAAGCTAAGGTTAAGCCTGCAGCAATTCCACGCCACGCAATCGGTAGATGTAATTTACACCATACTTTCCATGGAGCTGCACCCAATGCAGAACCTGCATTTAGGAGTTCTTGAGGAACTGATTTAAGAGCGGCTTGAAAAGGTTGTAACGCAAAGGGAAGTGAATAAATAACTGAGGCAATTACTAACCCTGGGAATGAGAAGACCAAGGTAGAACCCGTAATCGTTAGCCACCAACTGCCTGGAGGATGATTAGGAGATAAGGCAAGCAGTAGATAAAATCCTAGAACTGTAGGGGGAAGAACAAGGGGTAGAGTTAGCAATGTTTCAATGACCGCTATAAACTTTAATCGACTTGTATTAAGCCACTGAGCAAGAGGAAGGCCAATGACTGCGAGCAGTGCTGTTGTAATTAAAGCTAGCCGCAAGGTCAGAGTAAGCGACTGCCACAAAGCATCAGGGATAATAAAGTCAGCGAGCATTAATAAACGTGAATTTAGTTTTCAGTAAAACTTAAGTTTACTGAAGAGAATTCTTCTCTGGATAAAAGTTATCACGTAAATAGAACTCAAAACCCATACTGTGCAGATATGCATTGCGATTGCGTATGTGGACATTAAATTGTTAAGTGTTGCATATAAACTAGTTAAACGTGCACTGGTAGTTAAATAATTACCCAGATGGCATCCTGTACGTATGGCTTTAACCTTGCCGTGATCTTTATGCGGTGCGCACACTTTACTAGACACGTTTACATTAAACATGACTTCCCCTGCTAATCCAGTAACCCAGTTAAAGGAAATAAAAAGGGGTAGAGTCTTTGGCTTAGATGTCATCAGAGCTGTTGCTATTTTGTGTGTAACATTTTCACACGGGTTTCTTGCAACCAATCTGCATAATCTAGTAGATCACGTTTTTACATTTTTAAAACCTGTAGAAAGTCTTTGTAATTTCACATGGCATTTTGGCCTTCTTGGAGTAGAAATATTTTTTGTTCTCAGTGGATTTTTAATTGGGGGAATTTTACTTCGCAGTGTTGGCAACACTGAGGACTCGGCACCAAGTTTAGATAAACTTGCTTTATTTTACGGCAGACGCTGGTTTAGGACCCTGCCATTATTTTGGCTCTGTCTTTTACTTAATGTCGTTTTCGAATTCGCGTTACATAACCGTGTATTAGGTGTATCCACAATTTTTGGAGAAGCATTATTTCTAAATAATATTCGAGAAATCCATGTCGATTTTATGCCTGAGTCGTGGAGTCTAGCAGTTGAAGAGTGGTTCTATGTCATTTTTCCGGCTCTTCTATGGATCGGCTACTTTGTTTGGCCACGCTTACGTATGCGTATCTTTATTGGTACAGCCATACTCCTGTTTACTGCATCCTTGGCGCTGCGCATTCATGGAGCATTTCTTCCAGGTGCTGATTTTGTGAATTCCCAAAGATGTGCAGTCTTGTACCGGTTTGATGCCTTGATGACGGGAGTCCTAGCTGCATGGATCTCTCAGCACTACTCTCATCTATGGAGTAGTAAAGCTGTACTTTGGGCTGTACTTGGACTTGTCTTACTTACTGTCGGGTATGGCGGCCTTTTTATGTGGAGTCCTTCAGGGCTTACTGTTTCAGCCGATACTTTTTATGCGAAGACCTTTAGGTTTAATGTAATCTCTTTAGGAGTAGCTTTACTCTTACCAGCAGCTTCACTTTGGGAAACCGTTAAAGAGACATCTTTTCATACACTCATACGTAAAATCGCACTGTATTCATACGCTATTTATCTAATTAATTGGCCGTTATTTCAATTAACGATGACTTCAGCATTTACGAGTTGGAATACGATTTGGTGGAAGCAGTTAATTCTCTTTGTTGCAAAACAAGTACTCGCATTCTATGCAGCGAGCCTATTTTATCGTTATTACGAATCACGAATAACTCATATTCGAGAAAATTTACCTCAGTGGCTTAAGTTTGCCTGAAATTCACTACTAGAATTTCGAAAAAAAAATTTATAAATGAAAATACCTCAAATCTTTAGTGTAGTAGCCCTGTATGCCTTGTTTATTAATCAGGCTAGTGCTCAAGTTAGTTCCGATGTAGTTATAGATAAAAAGGGTAGCACAATTACTATCTCTGGAACTGTACCCTCTTATTTAAGTTCTGTAGAAATTAGAATACAGAGTTCTAGGAATGATCACATTTCAAAAATTAGCGATGTATCACCCCTAAAACCAGCCAGTTTTGTTTCCACTCCTAGCGTTCGTAATAAAGAAATTTATTATCCAATTGTTGATGTAAAATTACAGCCAGGTATGTCAGGTAATCTTGTTTTATCCGGGGTGCCTACCACTACTTATGTAAATCAGCATATCAACAAATCTGAAATTAAGTTGGCCAGTGTAGTCAATATTGCATCAGAGCAGTTATCTTTTTGGGAAAATGCTGTATGCTTAGTGCCTGTAAGTATTGTCCCTAAACAGTTTTACTTAAGTTTTAATATGCCCGTTGTTCATGGTAATATCAGACGACAATTTGATTTATTATCTAATCAGTGGTCAGGAACTATTGAGGTCTATGATAACAATAAATTACTAGCTTCTCATTCAATAGGACAGGAAACGTCTTTAAGTACTGAATTAAATCAGCAGGGAGATTTATTAAGTCCTGATAATTTATTAAATTCTATACATGAGTCGCTTGCATATACGCTTAGATCTCAAGAAAAGAATCCTAGCAGCCCGTTTTTTGGAGGCTTAAATCTTTTCTATGACTATGATGCGGCTACCTACAGATCCAATTATTGGATATGGGGCTGGGGCCCTTCTGTATCATTATTACTCGAAGCAAATAAACGAGCTGAAATTAGCAAACGGTTTCCAGCAGGTAAATTAAAGCTGACGGCTGACCAAATAGGTAAAGCAAGTTTAAGTTTCATAGTTAAAGACAAAAGTCATCCCTCTTTTGATGTTCCTGTATCACGGTGGAATCGCAATTTATCGTTTAATACAGGTTTTGAAGAACGTATAAGTGTAGCCGATGCACAATTCTTAAGTGGTTGGGCATGGATTCCTTTATATAAGGAGTTTGGAGATACGAACTATCTTAAGGCTGCTAAAGATTTAACCTTAGCTACTGCTAGATTATCAAAAGAATATGGCGTTATTCCTCAAGATTACTACCAGGAACTAAACAAATGGTCTGAGCACATACTGGACGAATCAGGATTTGGTATGGAAGGACTAGCTGAATTATATAGCGTGACTAAGGATGTTAAAGATCTAGAAATAGGACGTACTTATTTCGAAGCTATAAGAAATAAATTACAACGTCCGGATGGTCTGTGGGAACGCGGTTGGAACCGTGTTACAGGCGTAATGCCTGCAATCTATGTCACACGTGGTATGGGATGGGCTATGGAGGGATTAATCGCTGCTGATAGAGCAATGCCTGATACTGGATATCTTGATAAAGCTACTACAATGGCAGAATTTTTAATGAAATGGCAGCATAGTGATGGGTCATTTTCCTTTAATGCTGATAAACCCGTTTCAGAAGTTGGCATAGGTGATAAAGCTACCGCACTGTGGAGTCTTTTGTTTTATCGCTTATATAATAGAACTCATGACCCAAGGCATCTTCTAGCAGCGAGAAAAGCGCTAAATTGGTGCGTTAAAAATCAATATTACGGTTCTGATATAGAAGGAAGAGGTGCAATCGTATGTGTTAGTCCAGCTTCCGCTGTTGGCTATCGTGAGTGGTTTAGAGTTTCTTGCACTTACACGAGTGCATTTTTTGGACTAGCAGCGCTCGAGGAATTAAAATTACAAAACCTAAGTAAGTAGAGACTTACTCGACCGTGACAGACTTTGCTAAGTTACGTGGTTTATCTACATCACAGCCACGTTCTACAGCAATGTAGTAACTTAATAACTGTACAGGAATGGAAGCAATAATAGGAAGTACAGCTTCGTGACACTGAGGTATCGTAATTTTTGCATCCACTAAGCCTTCAGGAAATTCTGTACCCTCAGTAGTAATGACAATAATCGGTCCTTTGCGTGCTTTAATTTCCTGCATACTAGAAACGATCTTATTAAAGATTTCTCCCTGAGGTGCAAAAAAGACACTTGGGCATTTTTCACTAATTAAAGCAATCGGTCCATGCTTCATTTCAGCAGCAGGATAGCCCTCTGCATGGATATATGAAATCTCCTTAAGTTTTAAGGCACCCTCTAAAGCGATTGGAAACAATGACAGTCGTCCTAAAAATAAAAAGTCATTTGCCTTAGCAAAGCGCTTAGCGATTTCTTTAATTGCAGGAGCTTGTTTTAATACCTGTCTTACAAGATCAGGAACACCTTTGAGTGCTTTCACATACTCAGTGCCATCTGCAAAACTCATATCCTTTAGCCTTGCGACATATAAGGCTACCATTGCACCCACTAAGAGTTGTGAGGTGAAAGCTTTCGTAGAAGCTACGCCAATTTCTGGTCCCACATGCTGATAAATACCGCCATCTGATTCACGAGCGATTGTTGAGCCAACCACATTGTTAATCGCTAAGACTCTATAGCCTTTGCGTTTTGCTTCACGCATGGCAGCTAATGTATCTATTGTTTCACCAGACTGGCTTAAAACGAAAAATAAAGCATTAGGATCTAGTGGTGCGTTGCGGTATCTAAATTCAGAGGCGTAATCGACTTCAACAGGAAGCCGTGCAAAGCGCTCAATTAAATGCTCCGTCACTAAACAGGCATGCCAGGCAGTTCCACAGGCACAAAACATGAAGCGATTAATTTGACGAAGCTCTGAAGCGGTTAAATTAAGTCCACCGAATACGGCTGTACTTCCATCTTCTGAAAAACGTCCACGCATGGAATTTTCAAGAGCTACAGGCTGCTCAAAAATTTCCTTTTCCATGAAATGACTATACGTGCCAAGTTCTGCATCACTGACAGACCACGTGATCGTATCTACAATCGGAGTTACTTCAGTTTGATCTAAAGTCGTAATCGAAAATGCTTTTGCAGTTAAGTGAACAATTTCACCATCTTTTAAATAAACTACATTTTGAGTTCTGCTGACTAAAGCGGATGCGTCACTTGCGATAATGTATTCCCCATCACCTACACCTAAAAGAAGAGGTGAAGCTTTACGTGCAGCAATCATTTCCTCAGGGCAATCAATACACAGTACAGCAATGCCG
>Ga0209084_1001986_pt1 | contig 16452 bp, 17 predicted proteins | sample C_130820_MF_Meta_FD_187309 | JGI IMG/M metagenome (GOLD analysis project Ga0209084, IMG submission 187309) | Freshwater microbial communities from Lake Croche, Canada to study carbon cycling - C_130820_MF_MetaG (SPAdes) (version 2) | ecosystem: Environmental > Aquatic > Freshwater > Lake... | reverse complement strand
GAATATGAAGCATGGTCATAAATTGTTAAGTATTGCAAAAGACGCTAAAGGCGACAAAAAAGTAGAGAAATTCTTGAAAGAGGAAGTCATACGCCTCATCAAGGATCTCAAAATTAAATAAGGGGATGTCCAATGACATTGGAAATAATCAAACCATTACTTGAAAGCGGACTTATTAACGAAGATATAGGGCAACAGATTAACGAAGCCTGGGAATCTAAATTAAATGAGGCTCGTGAGCAAGTTCGTGCAGAACTCAGAGAAGAGTTTGCACAAAAGTATGAGCATGACAGAAGCGTTATGGTTGAAGCCCTTGATCGTATGGTAACAGATAATCTTTCAGAAGAAATTAAAGAATTTCATAATGAAAGAAAAGCAATGAACGAAGACCGTGTAAAAAGCCAAATGAAACTTCGTGAAAGCGCATCAAAATTCAATGATTTTATGGTTACAAAACTAGCCGAAGAAATTAAAGAATTGCGTTCAGATCGTAAGATTCAAAAGGAAAGTCAGCAAAAGCTAGAGCAATTTATTGTTCATGCATTGGCTCGTGAAATCAAAGAATTCTCACAGGACAAGAAAGCTGTTGTTGAAGCTAAGGTTAAATTAGTTGCAGAAGGACGCAAACAACTTGAAACACTAAAGGCAAAATTTGTCACAGAAAGTGCTAAGAGAATGAATGCTGTTGTTACTACACATCTTAAAGGTGAATTAAGCCAGCTTAAAGAAGATATTCAAGCCGCCCGTGAAAACAATTTCGGTCGCAGAATATTTGAATCATTTGCAAGCGAATTTTCAGTTACTCATTTAAATGAAAAAGCTGAAACACGCAAGTTAATGGCTCAGTTAAAAGAGAAAAATCAAAAACTAGCCGAATCTATGAATTTAATTTCACAGGCTAAAAAGTTAGTTGAGAGTAAAGAGAAAGAAGTGCGTATTATCAAAGAATCTAATCTTCGTGAAAAAACAATGAGCGAGTTACTTGCACCATTGAACGATGAAAAGGCTAAGGTAATGCAATCTTTATTAGAAAGTATTCAGACCCCAAAGTTAAAGAATGCTTTTGAAAAATATCTACCGGCTGTACTAAACAGTGGTTCTGAAAAGAAAGCTACCAAGCAAACAATTACAGAATCAACAATGATTAGTGAAGTGACGGGTGATAAATCTGCCAAAAAAGATATTATTGATACCCAAGAGCGTGACAACGTAATTGATATCAAGCGTCTGGCAGGGCTTTAATTTAAGACATAGATTAGGAGAAAACAAAAATGTCAAAAGTTCTATTAGAAAGCCGTTGGGACGAGACCAAGGAAGCTCTGTTAGAAGGCTTAAAAGGCACTCGCCGCTCAACAATGGGTGTTATCTTAGAAAACACCAAAAAGCAACTACTTGCTGAAAGCACAGCAGGTACAACTACAGCTGGTAATATCGCTACATTAAACCGTGTGATTCTTCCAGTTATCCGTCGTGTTATGCCAACAGTTATTGCTAACGAGTTGGTTGGCGTTCAGCCAATGACTGGCCCAGTTGGTCAGATCCATACACTACGTGTACGTTATGCACAGTCATTAACTGATAACTCTGCTGCTCAGACAAGCGTAACAGCTGGTCAGGAAGCTCTAAGCCCGTTCTTAATTGCACAGGCTTATTCTAGAGTTAAAGGTGATGCTACTTCTACTAACTACTATACTGCTAATGATACAGCAGCATTAGAAGGTAATGGCGGTAAGCAAATCTCCGTGCAAATTTTAAGACAGGCTGTTGAAGCTAAGTCACGTAAGTTACAAGCACGTTGGACATTCGAAGCTGCACAAGACGCTCAAAGCCAACATGGTATTGACGTTGAGGCAGAAATCATGGCCGCTCTAGCACAAGAGATCACTGCTGAGATCGATCAAGAAATCCTCTTGTCACTCCGCACTCTTGCTTCTACAGAGTATACATACAACCAAGCTACAGTATCTGGTACAGCTACATACGTTGGTGACGAACACGCTGCTCTAGCTGTTCTTATCAATCGTGTTGCTAACTTGATTGCACAGCGTACCCGTCGTGGTGCTGGTAACTGGGCTGTTGTATCCAGTGCTGCATTGACAGTTCTTCAGAGTGCAACAACTTCTGCTTTTGCTCGCACAACAGAAGGCACATTCGAAGCCCCAACAAATACCAAGTTCGTTGGTACATTGAACGGTGCAATGCGTGTGTTCGTTGACAGCTATGCTGCTGATAACATTCCTGTGCTAGTCGGTTACAAAGGTTCAAGCGAGACAGACGCAGCCGCGTTCTATTGCCCATATATTCCTTTGATGAGTTCTGGTGTTGTCCTTGATCCGTCAACATTCGAACCAGTCGTGAGCTTTATGACTCGTTACGGGTACATTGAGCTTACAAACACAGCCAGCTCATTCGGTAATGCTGCTGACTATGTTGGGGAAATAGCAGTTTCGAACCTCACATTCCAATAATTGGAATAACTTTAATTCTCAATCGGGATGGGAAGTTACAGGGAAGCGCACTTCGGTGCGCTTTTTTGTGGCTAATATAAATTTACTGATCAAAATCTACTGTCATAAGTAGAACAGAGGACAGTAAATGAAATACAGTATAGTAATACCCACCTATAATCATTGCAATGATTTATTAAAACCATGCATCGAATCTATATTTGAATATTCAAATATAACAGATATAGAACTTATTATCAGCGCTAATGGATGCACTGATAATACATTAGAATATTTGGGTAATCTAAAAGAAAAATTTAATTATTTAAGGTTAGGGAATAATCTTAAGATTGTTTGGGATAATAATCCACTAGGATACTCAAAAGCAACAAATGCAGGTATTAAAGTCGCAACTACTGATAGAATAGTATTATTAAATAACGATGCTACTTTACTTTCTCAAAATAAACATGATTGGTTAACCATACTTAATAGTGGGTTTGATGATAGTAATTGTGGAATCTCAGCAGTTCTGTTAAAATACAGTGAAATAACAAAAAGAAATTTTGGAATATTCTTTTGTGTTATGATTGACCGTAAAGTTTTTAATAAAATTGGATTATTAAATGAAGACTATGGTACTGGTAGTAATGAGGATATTGAATTTTGTATGGAAGCTGAATTAGCAGGCTTTTCAATTGCACAACCAATTAAAATGGTATGGTCAGGAGAGGCAATGCTGCATGTAGGTAATTTTCCAATTTATCATCGTGGAGAAGGTACAGTGCATGATCCTAACTTAGTTCAAAATTGGGATCAAATTTTTAGAAATAATGAATTAAGATTAGCTAAAAAATATAATAATGAATGGTACGAAGCTCATAAACATACAGGCTCAATATTATGAAATATAGTATAATTATTCCTACTTATAATCACTGCGATGATTTATTAAAACCATGCATCGAATCTATATTTGAATATTCAAATTTAAAAGATATAGAACTTATCATTAGCGCTAATGGATGCACCGATAATACATTAGAATATTTGGGTGCTTTATCTGAAAAGTTTTCATATTTGGGTTTGAAAAAACATTTTAAAATAGTATGGGAATCTGACCCACTAGGTTATTCCGGAGCATGTAATGCTGCTATCAAAGTAGCAACTACGGATTTAATAGTATTATTAAATAATGATGCTGTATTACTAAATCATACTAAGGGTGATTGGCTAAATTTATTAGAAGGTCCTTTTATTAATAATCCAAAATGCGGAATTAGTTGTGTTATTAAAGGGCATAGCGACCCGGCTGGCAGAGATTTTGCAGTATTTTTTTGCGTCATGATTCATAAAAGGGTATTTGATACTATTGGTTTATTAAGCATGGAATATGGTGTAGGTGGCGGAGAAGATACCGAATTTTGTATTGAAGCAGAAAATGCAGGATTTGAAGTTTGCGAAGTGCTTAGTAAGACTTGGAATACTGAAGTTAATTTGCACACAGGGGAGTTTCCTATATACCATAAAGGTGAAGGAACAATGCATGATCCTAATTTAGTAAATGATTATAATAGTGTGTTTTTAGAAAATTCACTAACATTAGCAAAAAAGTATAATCCTGAATGGTATAAATGGCGATTATCAAATCATTGGGAAAGAGCAGTATTTTTCAAGGGAGATCCTGTTTATGACCGTGAAGTAACTAGATATCAGTGGGCCGCAGATAATCTATTAGGTACTAAAGTTTTTGAATTGGGGTGTACTAGTGGTTATGGAATTCAATTCTTTCCTAAAAATATTGAGTATACTGGTTTAGATTACGATAAGCATATAATTAAAGCAGCTAAAGAGCAAGATTGGGGCTATAATGCACAATTTATTCATGCTGATATTAATAATTTTGAATTGAGTCAATATGATACTATAGTTGCTTTTGAAGTAATCGAGCATCTTGAAAATGGATTAGAAATTGTTGAAAGATTAAAGAAACATTGTAAGCGGTTAATGATAACTGTTCCTATGCTTGAGCCACCGGGTAAATGGGGTCCGCACCACAAATTACATATGCTAGATGAATCATATTTTTCTAATTTTAAATTTAAATATATAGCTCCCGATGGTTCGTTATTAGATTCTCCTTTAGTAAGAGGCGATCCTGATAATATTAATTTAATGTTGTGTATTTGGGATAGTGAGGAACAGATAGATTTAAGTTGGTTGAAAGAACAAGATGTTAATATATACAATGAGGTAATAGTTGCAAATCAATATAATCTTACTAAAGAAGAATTAAAAGATAGGGTAGTTATCGATGTAGGAGCAAATATAGGTGCTTTTTCGTTACTGGCAGCATCATTAGGCGCTAAAAAAGTTATAGGTATAGAGCCTATTAATGAAACTTTTGGGATTTTTAATTATAATATAATACGTTCAGGATTATCTAAAATAGTAGCATTGAAAAATGTAGTAACAGCTCATCATGGGGCTAATTATGAAATTAGTGATAATAATACTAATTCAGGTGCTAACAGTTTGTATAATATTACTGGAAGTACAGAATCAGTTACTAGTATATCGTTAGCTAATATATTAAAAATGGTAGACGGTAATAATATATTATTAAAATTAGACTGTGAGGGGGCAGAGTACGATATTATACTAGATACTACGCATGAAGAAATGAATAGAATTAGTGAAATTGTATTAGAGATACATACAGACTTGCATCCTAGTCATAAAGGAAAAGAAGTAATAGAAAATAAATTATTAGAATTTGGATTTACTAATGTAAAGTCAGATCAAATATATTACTATGACGTAGATCATTTAGGTAATAAACTTAATTGGAAAGAACTTCCTTACTGTAACCAACGTTGGAAAAAATGAGTAAAAATATTTTATGTTCCATTTCTACTAAAGGTAGATACGATACTACATTGCCACTAGCAATGATGAGTGTAATTAATCAAACATTAAAACCTGATAAATTAGTAATTTTTGATGATAACGACAATCCAATAGATGTCCGAGAACAACAAGTATACCTATATATTTTTCAAATGTTAGATCAAAAGGGTATACAATGGGAATGGTTATTTGCTGAAAAGAAAGGCCAACATTATAATCACCAAAGAGCAAATAAAATGGGATATAATTGGGTTTGGCGTATGGATGACGATACAGTTGCTGAGTCTAATACATTGAAAGTACTATATTCTTATGTTGCAGATGATGTTGGCGCAATAGGAGGAAGTGTATTGACCCCTCCACTTGCAGGTGAAGTAACTGCTACGGGGAAAATTAAAGACATTTACTATGAAAATAATTTACAGTGGTATTATATTAAAGAAGAAAAAGAAGTAGATCATTTACATTGTTCATTTTTATACAGAGCAGGTATTGTAGATTATCATTTAGGTTTAAGTAAAGTAGCTCACAGGGAAGAAACTTTATTTACCTATGCATTAAAACAACGCGGATATAAAAATTTAATAGTACCAAATGCAGTTACATGGCATTTAAAAAATAAAAAAGGCGGCATTAGAGATGGTCATCATGAAATGTTTGTGCATGACGAGGAAATATTTAAAAATATTTTAAATTTCAGTGATAGGACCATTGTCGTCTTAGATTGTGGTATGGGTGACCATATTGTGTTTAAGAAAGTATTACCTGATATTAAAAATCCTATAATATTTACCTGTTATCCTGAGATCATTCCAGGTAGAAGTATAGCTGAAGCTAAACATTTATTTGGTGCTATTGAACAATTTAATGTGTATCAAAAAATGGATGAATGGAATTGGAAAGACAGTTTGGAAAATGGTTTTAGAAAATTATATGTGGATAAGTCATGATTAAATTAAATTTAGCATGCGGCGACGACTATATTGATGGATATATCAATGTAGATTTATATCACGAAGGTAAAGTGGATGCTAGATTTGATGTAAGTTCAATGCCGTATGAAGATAACAGTGTAGATGAAATAAAAGCGTTCCATATTATTGAGCACTTTGATTGGCATAAGGGCATTGCTACTCTTAAAGAATGGCATAGGGTATTAAAGCTGAACGGTAGACTTTATTTAGAAACCCCTGATTTTTTAGAGAGTTGTAAAGAATTTATTAAAAGTTCACCTGATAATAGAATTGGTCTTTATGGACACTTTTTTTCAACATCTTGGATAAAAGGGCAGGAACATTTATTTTTATTTACTGAGGATCAAATGCGTACCCATTTAAAATGGGCTGGATTTTATAATATGAATAGATTACCTCCTGCTAGCAAATATACAGAGCATTATCCTGCTCATTTATTCTTAACCGTGGAAGCATTCAAATGATTATATTATCCCCTTATGCAAAAACTATGCGTAACGGCCAGCAACATCCTAAGAATTATCCATTTTGGGACGAAGTAATTTCTCAAATTAATGAGCACATTGTGCAAGTTGGCGTAGAAGGAGAAGTTCCGCTTGTTGGTGATTTTAAAAAAAATCTATCATTAGATGATTTGGCAACATTAATTAAAGAATCTAAAACTTGGATGAGTGTAGATAGCTTTTTTCAACATTATTGTTGGTCTTTGGGCAAACCCGGAATAGTACTTTGGGGACAAAGTGACCCTGTAATATTTGGTCATCCTGAAAATGTAAATTTATTAAAAGACAGAGACTATCTCAGAGAAAAACAGTTTTGGTTATGGGAACAATGTGGTTTTAGAGCAGAAGCATTTGTGACCCCTGATGAAGTATTAGAAGCACTAAAAACATTTGGTGTAGAACTTAAATAAATGCCCAATGTATTTCAATCAGCATATGATCTTAGATTAAAAAGTTGGTATCGACTAAGACAATCACTAGAAGACACCGATTTAAAAACCCAATGTATAGAAATCGATAGGTGGTGGCAACATGCACCACTGGTTAACCATTATTTACACAGTGATTTTGTCCATGAATGGCCTACGCCATGGGAACTATTAGCAGAAAATAATTATTGTACTATCGCCCGTGGATTGGGCATGATATATACACTACTACTACTGGACATATGGTCCGTTGACTTTGTTCACGCAAAAGATTATAATAACGAAGATGTTGTTTTGGTATTAGTAGATGATGCAAAATATATACTTAATTACTGGCCCAATATGGTAGTAAATAATTGTTTACAAGACTTTAAAATTTCTAAATTTATAGAAATTTCTGAAATAATTAGAAAAATAGGCTGACTATGAAAATAAATGTCGTTAAGCGTTCGGGCTTAAAAGAACCACTTACAATAGAAAAATGGCAAGCACAAATAGCAAATATATGCACGGGAATCGCAGATGTAAGTCAAAGTATGATAGAAATCAAAGCTCAACCGCACTTTTATGATGGCATAACGACTAAAGAAATTGATGAAATTACTCTTAGAGCCATTGTTGATTTGATTGATGTTGAAACTAATCCCGATGTGGGCCATACAAATTATCAATTTGTAGCTGGTAAACAACGATTAAGTATGTTACGCAAAGATGTTTATGGTAGTTATAATGTTCCTAAAATTTATGATGTTGTTGTACGCAATGTAAAAGTGGGGTTATATTCTCCTGAACTATTACACTGGTATAATGAAGATGATTGGAATAAAATGGAATCTTTTATTGATCATGGTCAAGATGAGCAATATAGCTATGCAGCGATTGAGCAATTAATTGAAAAGTATTTGGTAAGAAACCGTAGCACAAAAGAAATTTACGAAACTCCTCAAATTCGATATATGGTAGCAGCAGCTACAATCTTTCATAAAGAAGAACCTACTTCAGCTAGGTTGAAATATATTAAGGAATATTATAATGCGGCTTCTGATGGTTTATTTACTCTCGCTACTCCTGTTCTTGCTGGGCTTGGAACTCCCACAAAGCAGTTTTCTAGTTGTGTACTCATTCGCAGTGATGATGATCTTGACTCCATTTTTGCTAGCGGAGAAATGATGGCTAAGTATGCTAGTAAAAGAGCTGGCATAGGATTAGAGATTGGTAGACTACGCCCATTAGGTAGTCCCATTAGGGGAGGCGAGATCATGCATACTGGCATGATTCCGTTCTTAAAGAAATGGTTTGGGGACTTACGTTCCTGTTCACAAGGAGGGATTAGAAATGCGTCAGCTACTGTGTTCTATCCGATTTGGCATCATCAATTTGATGACCTTATTGTGCTCAAAAATAATCAAGGAACAGAAGAAACCCGAGTCAGACATATGGACTATGGTGTCGTACTCTCAGCATTCTTCTGGCGTAGGTTTAAGAACAAAGAAAATATTACGCTCTTCGACCCAAACCAAGTACCGGACCTCTATGAAGCCTTCTATTCTAACACAGAAAAGTTTGAAGAACTCTACATAAAATACGAAAATCAAATAGGTCTTCGTAAAAAAATTATCAGTGCTGAGGAAGTATTCAAAAGTGGCATCTTAAAAGAACGCACAGATACAGGACGTATCTATTTGGTATTCATAGATAACGTAATGAAACAGGGTCCATTTGATCCAGAGTACCATACTATTTACCAGAGTAATCTTTGTTGTGAAATTCTACTTCCTACTAAACCCTTTAAACGTTTGGACGACAGCGATGGTCGTATCGCTCTTTGCACCTTGGGCTCAATCAATTGGGGTGCGTTCCGTAACCCAGAAGACATGCGCCGTGCTTGCCGTATACTTCAGCGTAGTCTTTGTAATATACTCGATTATCAAGATTATCTCTCCATCCAGTCTAAACTAAGCAATGATGAAATCCAACCACTGGGTATTGGAGTAACTAATTTAGCTTATTGGCATGCTAAACGCGGATACAAGTATGGTGAAAAAGATGCTCTACAAGATGTTAGAGATTGGATGGAGCACCAAGCATATTATCTAACTGAGGCTACTGTAGAATTAGCTAAAGAGCGAGGACCCTGTAAAGAAAGTCATAAGACAAGATATGGGAAAGGAATATTTCCTTGGGAACTTAGAGCCGATGCGGTAAATGATTTAGCAGATTTTACTCCAGAACTTGACTGGGAAACTCTCAGAGAAAACTTGGTAAAATTTGGGGTTCGTAATGCTACATTAATGGCTGTCGCTCCAGTTGAGTCTTCGTCGGTCGTTATTAATTCTACAAATGGTATTGAAATGCCAATGAGTTTAATATCTGTCAAAGAAAGTAAAGCTGGATCATTTGTACAAGTAGTGCCTGAATATCAAAAATTAAAAAATAAATATCAATTAATGTGGGATCAGAAAGATTGTGATGGCTACATTAAAACTGCTGCTGTATTAGCTGCATATGTTGATCAAAGCATAAGTACTAATACTTTCTACAATCCTGCATTCTTTCCTGACCGTAAAGTACCCACAACACTTATAGCTAAAAATTTAATGCAGGCTCATATTTGGGGAATAAAAACTTTTTACTACAGTTTAATTAATAAAGCAGGTAGTAAGGCTATTATAGAAGATGCTCCGCTTGAACCAATCAACTTTAATGATGAAGAAGATTGTGAAGTTTGCAAATTATAAGGACAACATACAATCAATGACCGCTAAAAGTAATTTAGCAAAAGGCAGAGAAAGCTATGATGCTGAATTAAGCACCGGCTTGGTTGAATTTTTTAATAGAAATATTACACCTTATCCGACAGAATCAAGCGGTCCTAAATTTGATCTTATTCCTGTTGAAAAACAAAAAGATATTATGGTCAATGTGGCTAGAATGCACGCCCAACAAGAATATGACCGTATTATGGAATTAGTCACCGTACTACAAAAACAAGCTGCTAGTATTAAAAGAAGATTAGAAATTACAGATGCTGTACATAGTGCCAAATATAATTTTCAAATATATCATGGGCAGATTTATTGGTTAGCATATGATAGTTATAAACGGCATACTATACTAGTACACAATGGACCTGATGATTGGAGTGTCGGAGCACCTATTCAATATGAATATATATGTAAAGTAAAATGGTTAGGTGATCATACATGGACCGAACTTGACAAAGATGATAATTATAATTAAAATAAAGGACTAATATGTCAAAACAACAATATAATTTAAATACAAAAACAGACTACATCAGTAGAAAAATGTTTTTAGACCCTGAAGGTCCTGTAACTATTCAACGGTTTGAAGAAGTCAAATATAATAAGTTACAAAAAATAGAACAAACAGCTAGAGGGTTCTTTTGGGTGCCTGAAGAAATTAATTTATCTAAAGATGCCAATGATTTTAAAGATGCTACTGATGCAGTTAAGCATATATTTACTAGTAATTTATTAAGACAAACAGCACTTGATAGTATTCAAGGACGTGGGCCAGCACAAGTTTTTACGCCCGTTGTTAGTTTGCCTGAACTAGAAGCACTGATGTATAATTGGAGCTTTTTTGAAACTAATATTCATAGCCGTTCGTATAGTCATATTATTCGTAATATCTACAATGTACCAAAAGATGTGTTTAACACAATTCATGATACTAAAGAAATTATTGATATGGCTTCAAGTGTGGGGAAATACTATGATGAACTACATCAAATTAATTGCAATAAAGAATCTGGTCAATCTATAAATGAACAAGACCATATAAAAGCAATTTGGTTAGCACTTAATGCTAGCTATGCCCTTGAAGCATTCCGTTTCATGGTTTCATTTGCTACAAGTTTAGCTATGGTAGAAAACAAAATCTTTATAGGTAATGGGAACATTATTAGTTTAATTCTACAAGACGAGTTGCTCCATAAAGAATGGACTGCTTGGATAATTAATCAAGTAGTAAAAGAAGATTCTAGATTTGTTCAAGCAAAACAAGAGTGTGAGCAAGAAGTATACAATATGTATATGGATGTCATTAGAGAAGAAAAAGATTGGGCTACCTATTTATTTAAAATGGGTCCGGTGATTGGACTCAACCCTAATATTTTAAAAGATTTTGTAGACTATACTGCATTTTATGCGCTAAAAGATATTGGAATTAAATACATTAGTAATAATGTTTCAAAAACTACTCCTATTCCGTGGTTTAACAAACACAGTGACACTAGTAAAAAACAGTCAGCCCTTCAAGAAACAGAAAGTACTAATTATGTATTAGGCGCAATGAGCGAAGCACTTGACTATGATCAATTACCTAAATTATAATACGGAGAGAAAAATGAAAGCTATAGTATGGAGTAAAACCAATTGTACAAATTGCGACCAAGCAAAAAGTTTATTGAATCAAAAAAATATACCCTATGAAGAAAGAAAAATAGGTGATGGTTGGACTAAAGAAGAATTATTAGAGGCAGTACCAACTGCCCGAACAGTACCACAAATTTTTCTTGGTGAAGAATATGTGGGTGGGTTTACCGAACTCAAACAAAAATTAGCAGCGTAAGGAATATAATGTTTAATAAAGACGAAATTTACACTTTTAAATTAAATAGTGGCGAAGAATTAATTGCTAAAGTACTCAAGTACGAAACAGATTTTATTACTATTTTTGATCCAGTTTCTGTAGCACCTGGACCACAAGGTATGGGATTGGTTCCTAGTTTATTTACTGCGGATCCCGAAGGAGAAATAAAACTAAATACTAATAGTATTGCAATTTATGGCGTAACTGATGAGAATATAAAAGCAAAATATACTCAAGCGACTACAGGAATAGCGGTACCTAATAAAAAATTAATATTAGGGTAATATGGCAAACTTAAGCAGACAGGGTGATCAAAATACAACAGGTGGAAAAATAGTACGGGGCGCCGGCACTGTATTTGCAAACGGTATACCTGTTGGATTGCATGTAAGCTTAATTACTCCTCATGCTCCTTTTGGAAAACCACATCCTCCTCACAATGCCGCTAGAACTACAGAAGGTAGTCCTACTGTTTTTGCTGAGGGTGATCCTGTATTAAGAGTGGGCTCAGGTAATACATGCGGTCATTCTATTATACAAGGCAGCCCCGATGTGTTTGTCCCATGAGTACTACCGGTAAACAAAGCCCCTTAGGTGTAAATGTAAATAGTTCTTTATTGCAAAATATAGGACTGTGCATTAATTCTACCGTACAGGGCTATATGGGGATTAGTAAAAGTAATACTAGTCACACTCCGGGAACGCTAGTTAGTAACACATGCCTTAAATGGTTAACATATGCTATATATGAAGCATATAATGGCAATGTTGCTAAAACTCCTGCAGGAACTTCAACCTATGATAATTTAATCGCTATAGGAAAGAATAGTATTCCGGCATTGGGGAATTCAAAAAGTCCTGGTTATGTTAACACCGATCCAACTGGGTATTGGCAAGGTCAAGCTACCACCGGGTATTCAACAGCAGGTGATACAAACGATGGACAAAGCGCAACTTGGATCCCATATGATACTACTAACAATAATAAAAGTGTTACTCAATGGGGATTTTTGAGATTATATGCATTGCAAGCTTGGAATGAGTTTAATTGGAACGGCATTCAAACAGGATCAGGAATGCCTCTATATAAAGATTTTGTATCAAGCTTTTTAACTTCTCAAGGTTTTATAGAATATTCTAACAATTCTGTAAATTCTATACACGGTTCCTTTGATTTCCTTAAAGGCACCTATAGTAACATGAATGATCTAATTAGCGCTGATATAGCAGGCGTGAGTTTAGCAACACGGGCTTTTGGTCTAGATTGCATTACTGCAGGTAAAGTAATAAATTTATCTAACATATTTAAATTTGGTATGCCTTCAGTTTTGTTACAAACTATTAAAAAATTTAATACTATTACTCAATCATTATCATTGGCGTTATTGTCGGCTGGTCTGTCAGCTCAAGAAGTCGAGGATATTTCTACTGGAAGAATATCTACACCTACTAAATTACAAGAGCAACAATTGTATGGAGCATTTTTAATTATTATAGGACAAGATTTAGTTGATATATTGATACCATTAAATTGCAAAACTAAAGGCTTAGAATCATTAGCAGATTTGTTGAATATTAAAAAATTATTTCCAAATAGTTATCAATCATTGACCGTACCTATTTATAATGCTAGCTCCGGTCCAACTAATTCTAAGACATATTATCCTATATTTGAAAACGGTGCAGTAAGTTCTAGGCTAGAAACTTCAGCAATAACCGAACAAATTGGAGTGATTATTCCGCCTGGTACTCCTTCTGTCACCGAAGCGCCGCCGCCGACCGTAATTGAAGTAGCTCCGCCGACTGTATCACCTACCGTTGCTCCTGTTGGTTCGCAATTAGCAACTTCGATTCCACTAGAACGGTACAGAAATAGTTAAAAATTATGGCAGATTCATTAAATTTTCAAATAGCAAAAGAAGGATTTGGATCATATCTATCAGGAATACTACCTGACGATATTGCAGTAACTGCTGGCGCATTTTCTGCAACTATGCAACAAATTAGAAATATTCGAAATGTTGATTTTGAAAAGTTCTCTCAAGTAGCCGTTAATATCGAGTCAACGAAAGGATTGCCTCAAGTTAATGGTACAAATGTTCCGACTAATACTAACCTATCTAATGCAGGATTTAATCTAACTGCATTGGGAAGTGGTCCGTATGGTACATATACTATGAGTGATTTTTTGGGATGTATGAGCGGACTACCTTATTCATGGGGCTCTGTTCAATCGATGATTCAGACATTGCAAACTACCACATTAACAAATCTTTATAAAAATTTATATTTAGCGGTTACTTGGAAAGTAGGTACAGTCTCAGTACAATATACTAATGATGGATTTGGAAATTACACAGTTACTGGAATTACACTAACTGATCAAGGCGGCGGGTATGGTAGAGAGGGAGCAGCCTCTCCTAATATTACTTTAAGTAATGGTGGAACAGGAATTACTACAATAGGTACTAATCCCGATGATTTATCCACTTATGGTAGAATACTTTCAGTCTCGCTAACTTCTTCGGGATCTGTTACTGGATCGGTTCCTACTGCAACAGTAGCTAATCCACCAACTACTTATGGAAGTGCAGGTTGGCCCGGTATGAATACCGCAGTCCAATATTACATTGATGCGTCTAATGCAGAAATCGCTTCTATTAAAGCTGCTAATCCAACTGTCAGTTCAAATTTAAATACAATGTATAACTCATTTGGTAAACAACTTACAATAGAACAAAGGTCTAGGTATACAGGAATAAATCCAGTACCCAGCCCAACCCGAGACACTTTTATAAATAGGTACCCTATATCAATTTATTCATTTGTTGATGCTATTCCTATTTTAGCACAAAATACACTTCCTCATATGTATGCCCAAACATTAGAGGCTATTAGCGATTTAAATACGCCAGGTGGACAAAGTATTGTAGCAATGATGAGACAAGAAAGAAATGCCGCAAGACTACAACAGATAGGAATAGATTTAGATAATAATATATCAGGAAAGCTAGACCAACAAGAAGTAGAAATATTAACGGCCAATGGTACATTGCCTACTGGTGTAGAAGGTGTTACCGTTACCGGTATAAACGGAAATGTAAATAATCCAAGTACTACCTTTACACTGCCTAGCAATTTTACTACTCAACCAATTGGGTATTTTGATCCCAATACAACCGAATTTAAATTAGCAACGGTACAACCCACCTCACCGATACAACAAATTTTAAATACTGCTCAAAATAATATTAATAATAATAATTTATTAGGACCTGCAGGTAATGGTACTGGCCCTGCGCAACCTGCTATATTATCTATAGGCCCTGCTACATCAGCTACGGGCCCTGCTACATCAGCTACGGGCCCTGCTATATCATCTATAAGTCCTATTTCTACTGGGATTTCTAAACCGTCGGTTAACCCTAAACCAGGATTGGTCTCTGCTATTTTAGAGCCCGGCCCAGCAGAACTACAACCTATTGCAATTATTACTAGTGGACCAATTTCACAAGGAACACCCCTCGATAAAGGTGGACCTGCAGTACCTGGAAGTTTGGCAGGGTCACCTGCGAGTAATATTATTCCACCAAACCTGAATACGGCACTAACCGCATCAGTTTTGTTACCATCAGTTTATGACATTGCAGAAGCAATTGAAGAAGTTATCATGTGCAACTGCGATTGTTGGATAAACTAACATAGCCCGTTTCTATCGCGTGGAGCTAGAAAGGATGATATAATCATCCAACGAGTTACTTTTTACTAAAAGGAGTTGAAAATGACATTTTCAATCAGAATAATTAATAGTATTCTTGGCGTAGTACTACTTGCCATAATTATTAATGCAGTAACCGCTTTTAAATTTGGTTCTGTTCAAGAAGTGGCTTTAGATAAACCACGCTCATATGTATCTGTAAAAAATGTGGATAGAACATTAGACTGTTTGGCTATGAATATATACAAAGAAGCAGCCCACGAGTCTTTTGAGGGAAAAGTTGCAGTTGCTCAGGTTACCCTTAATCGAGTAGACGATCCTAGATTTCCTAAAGATGTGTGTGCTGTAGTTTACCAAAAGAATCTAATAATGGAAAAGGTCGTGTGCCAATTTAGTTGGTATTGCATGGGTAAAAATAAATCTAAACCCACAGATGAAGCATATAAAGAAAGTTATGCGGTAGCCAAAAAAGTGTTGTTAGAAGGGTTTAGACTTGACAGTTTAAATGATGCACTGTATTATCATGCAGTATACGTCAACCCTGCATGGCCGTATAAAAAAATTAACAAAATTGGTAATCATATTTTTTACAAGGATAAAGTATGAAGAATGAATTGATAGACCTTTACACTACTGTAATTGATTTTTTAAATAATAAATTACATAGAATTTCTGCCGATACATTAGGATGGATGGCTAATATAGCTCTTCATGCAGCTACACTACCCTCATTTTTAGCATTAATGACAGGACTAACTGATAAAGCACCTAACGTAGATTTGGTACTTATGATATGGTCTGCTCTATGTTTATTATTTTTTCGTGCAATTCTATTAAAAGATTTACTTAATATTG
>Ga0209084_1001983_pt1 | contig 16456 bp, 13 predicted proteins | sample C_130820_MF_Meta_FD_187309 | JGI IMG/M metagenome (GOLD analysis project Ga0209084, IMG submission 187309) | Freshwater microbial communities from Lake Croche, Canada to study carbon cycling - C_130820_MF_MetaG (SPAdes) (version 2) | ecosystem: Environmental > Aquatic > Freshwater > Lake... | reverse complement strand
AATATAGTGACTGCCGTTAATTCGACCTTCAATGAGGTTGAGCGAAGAAGTAGAATTCACAGCTAGGGCCTATAGCTCAGTTGGTTAGAGCAGAGGACTCATAATCCTTTGGTCCCAGGTTCAAGTCCTGGTGGGCCCACCATTGAAAAAGCCACTCTTTGAGTGGCTTTTTTCATGTCTTTTAGCTGCAAATGCACGCATTTAAAAGCAGTTTTCTCGAGTGAAACTGCGATTTTCTTTTGAGTTAGCGCAGAACAAATCTCAAGTGGGTTTGATAGCTTAAAACCACCTAACTTTACTTAAAAATCCTGCAAATTTCGCTGTTTCTTCCACACCGCTTCCACACTCTTGGTCCGACTCCTATAAGTCGTTGTTCTGTATGAGGAAAATATTTCTTAAACGGATTTTTTGTTTATTTAAAAAATTCCTTCAATAAAAAGTAACAAGAATTTCGTTATCTATTATTCATATATTCAATAGTAATAATTTTCTGGCCTTAAATTTTCGTTTCTTGAGGGTTTTACCCTATAAAAATTTGGCTTTAAAGCCCTAGGCTTAAATTCCTTTATATCGGTCAAATGATCAATAAAAATTATCCAGGAGGTCAGATCATGACAAGAGCAAAATTTTTTTCTGTGATATTCACTGCGATTATTGGTTGCTGGATCAATTTTTCAGATGCACAGCAGCGCTGGCCCACCAAGCAGGTTCGAATAATAGTACCGTTTCCTGCAGGGGGATCGCCAGATATCGTCGCCCGACAAATCGGTGAGGTCATGCAGCGAACAAGCGGTCATCCAGTTGTCATTGAAAACAAACCAGGCGCATTAGGCGTGATTGGGGCGGATGCTGTTACTCGTGAAAAACCTGATGGCCACACACTTCTCGTGACTATCAACAGTTTTTTTACGCTTACGCCGTATGTAACTAAATTGCCGATTGATCCAATGGGGGAATTCGTGCCAATTGTTGAGACGTCAAGAAATACCCTGGTATTAACTGGGAATATTACCTTTCCCCCAAAAACGCTTCCAGAGTTAGTGAGCTATGTGAGGGCTAATCCAGGTAAGGTTAGCTTTGCTTCTTATAGCCCAGCAACGGTATCCCATCTTGCTGGGCTGATGCTCAACGAATTGACCGGCATGGATATGGCACACGTCGGCTACAAAGGCACTGGTCCCGCTCAGACAGACTTGATTGGTGGGCACATCCCAGTAATGGTCGATGCAATGAATTCAGCTTTAGCACCCATCAGGGACGGTCGTGTTCGCGCCTATGCCGTTAACTCTCCCACAAGACATCCCTTGGCGCCATCAGTTCCAACTTTCCGAGAGATGGGTTACACGGATCTTGAGGTCCTTACGGCTTGGGTAGGAGTATTTGCATCAAAAAATACCCCCAAAGAAATTGTCACCGATATCGCTACTGCTATTGGATTGGCGTTACAAGACGAAGGAGCACGTATGCGAATGAATCAGCTGGGCTATTTTGCGCCGATCTCACGTTCTCCTCAGGAGCTTCGCGAGGCTCTTCAGGTTGAAGCCCGCAAGCTGCGAGAAATAGTCGCCAAAAAGGGCATAACGTTGACGCCCTAATGCCGTACCAAATGATAAAAACAGGAGATATCCGATGAGCAAAATCAAGAATTATTCAGAGGACGCAAATAAGAGCGGAATTCAGATTCGTCGCGAGCTCTTTGGCGCCGCGCGAATTGATAAACAAATGCAGACCAAGGTTGATCCATTCAAAGAAGAATTTATGCAACTTCTGAACCACTATTGCTTCACGGAGATCTGGACACGTCCAGGCTTGCCTCGTCAGACCCGCAGCCTGATCACGATGTCTATGTTGATAGCATTGGGTAAGCCGCAGGAATTGCGACTCCACATTGGCGCCGCCTTGAGAAATGGTGTTACAAAAGATGAGATCAAAGAGTTATTTCTGCAGGCAACCGTTTATTGTGGTGTCCCTGCTGGAGTGGAGGCTTTCAGATGCGCCAGCGAAGTATTCGCTGAACTTGAAACCGAAGCTGCTACTTAATAAAGTAGCAAGATACACCCAAGAATGAGTACAGATCTACCTAGTCAATAAAGTTCTTAGGTTGTTAGGCTTCATTTGCATTTTCATTCCTTGGGTAAAAAGATTAACTAAAACTAACCTTTAATCGAGTCTTTTTATTTTTCGCATACCCGTTGTTGTTAGCTATCTTTTATAAAAGAAGGGCGCAGCTTGTACAGCTTTATAAACAAGACTAGAGCTTTACTTAAGACGGATATCCCTCAGCAAAAATTAAGAGTTATAAATAATTAAATATTGATCAATTGATCAATAAAAACATAAAAAAAGGGTTTACCCTATTTTTCCAAACATTTTTTTGAATAAAATATTGATCAGAAGTTCATTAGTGGGCTTGCTTCTTTTATCACGTAAGACCTCTTAATAGATATTTCCCAAGGAGACATAAATGAAATTTAAATTTTCAAAACTAATCACATTCGTATTCTTAGTGCTAGTAGCTTCTAAGAGCGCAGTTGGTCAAACTGAAGTAGTGAGATTTCAAGATTACCCGGGGCCAGGTAATTTTTTACTAAAAATTGCAATTGCTAATAAGTACTGCGAAAAGTATGGAATTCGATGTGAGGGAAAACCGCTTCCCCTGGCGCCACAAGGCATGCAAGCAATGCTAGCTGGAGAGCTTGAAGTAGCCTCTGTACCTAGTGATATCGCAATCCAAGCTGCTTCTAGAGGCGCAAACATAAAAGTAATTGGCGCATTCGCAGTTCAACCTGTAGCTTTTCTAGTTGGAGGTAAGCATGTTGAGTGGCCGAGTCTTTCTCGCGGATATCCTGAAATTATGAAAGACCTTCGCGGTCGTAAAGTGGGCGTACCAGTTCGCGGTTCAGTTTCTGAGCTTTATCTTGTGGAAATGCTTAAAGTTGCTGGGTTATCAATCTCAGACATTTTAATTATCCCTGTAGGTGGTCCGAATACGGCCTACCCTGCATTGGTAAACAAGCAAGTAGACGCAATGATTGCCATAGAGCCCGCAGGTGGATTTTGCAAGGCTTTAAATACGTGCTCAATGTTGGTAGATCCGAGAAAAGGACAGGGACCTAGTAGCATTCAAGAACAAGTTGGTGCGACAGCTATCCTTGTAGTCAAAAACGAATATTTGACTGCAAAACCGTCCACAATCAATGCCATCTCTTCAGCATTTAAAGATGCAGAGGCATTTGTGCAGAATCCAGAGAATAAATTAGCAATTCAAAAAATTGCAAGTGATAACTTTAAACTTGATATAGCCGACGGACAGAAAGTAGTAGAGGCGTTCATGGATGCAAGTGGCCCGGGGTATAAATTTGCTATGAACCCGCGCGCTCTTCAGGCTTATTCTGATTTCTTATTCAAGGCGGGCCAACTTGATAAGCCCTTCAACACAAGTACATTGCTAATTCCGCGCTAACAAATTCCAAGGAGATGACATTCGTGTTTCCTATTGATGGCGCTACAAAAAATAAAGTAGTAGTAAGAGACTACTCGCTTAGTTTTGATGGCAAAAATACTATCTTGGATAAGATAAATTTTGAAGTCAAAGATGGGGAATTTATCTCTCTTGTTGGACCCAGCGGATGTGGCAAAACTACATTGTTGAATCTTTTGGCTGGAATTGTTCCATTGATAGGAGACGGGGATATCAAAATTAATGGTGAAGATCCAGAGATAGGTTCAACAGATGTAGCTTATATGCTCGCGCGAGATAGCCTCTTTCCTTGGAGAACAGCACTCGGAAATGCAGGATTTGGATTGGAAGCGCGCGGCGCAGTTAAAGAAGCCTATCAATCTAAAGCGATAAAGATGCTTTCTGAGGTTGGGCTGAAAGACTTCGCAAACGCGTATCCCAAGGAGTTGTCGCATGGAATGAGGCAAAGAGTTGCCCTGGCAAGAACTTTTTCTCTAGATGCGCAACTCTTACTAATGGATGAGCCTTTCGGAGCTCTTGATGCGCAAACAAAATTACAGCTAGAAGATCTGCTTCTTAGCTTGTGTCATCAATTCAAGCATACCGTGGTTTTCGTAACGCATGATTTGGCAGAGGCAGTGGCGCTATCAGATCGCGTTCTTGTCATGTCCTCAAGACCTGGAAAAATATTAGCAGACATAAGTATAGATTTGCCTCGTCCGCGATCTATTCGTGAACTCCAAAAGAGTCAAAAATTCCACGAACTTTACTCAGTCCTTTGGACATATCTTGAAGAGGGTTGGGTTCGTCATGAAGGATAAACAATTTTTGATAGTAGGTCATTTGCTACTAGCGCCAATACTTATTATTTGTTGGGAACTCGGAGCAAATCTAGGTTGGATAAATCCTGTTTTTTATGGACAACCTTCTGGAATTTTAAAATTCCTTATTAAACATAGCAATTCAGGTGCCCTGTGGACGGATCTTGGATGGACGTTAGCGGGTACTTTTTTAGCATTCATTATTGGAAGTACTGCTGCGCTCATAACAGGACTAATATTTGTTCAGTTCCCCAGAGTAGAGAAGTTAGCAGAGCCCTATTTCAATGCATTAAACGTAATGCCTAGATTAGCACTGGCCCCATTATTTATTCTATGGTTTGGCCTAGGTCTAACTTCAAAAGTTGCAGTTGGATTAAGTTTATCTTTTTTTATCGTCCTATCAAGCACCGTGGCTGGAATGCGTGGAGTAAGCCAAGATCACCTCACTTTATGTAAAACACTTGGTGCTAAACCAACTACTATTTTTTTTAAAGTGACACTACCAGGAGCCATTCCAATCATATTTTCAGGCTTAAGACTTGGGCTAATTTATTCGCTCTTGGGAGTCGTTGGAACAGAGATAGTTGCCTCTCAGCACGGAATTGGTCAAACAATAACTTCATTGGCTACTAGTTTTAATGCCAATGGAGTTATGGCGCTCGTTTTTGTTTTGGCCTTTCTGGGTGTCGTGATAGTAAGACTGATGACATCTATCGAGATTTATCTTTCACGATGGAAGTAATTAACAAAATTCTTTAATTTTTTAAAAATACCTCTATGCAAAAAAATAAAAGTAATGCCAATTCATCGGTAAATCTTGGTCCTAATCAATTGCTAATTAATGGAAATTGGGAGCATGGTTGTGGCGGTGAAGTTATTGCCGTTGAATGCCCAGCAAACAAAAAAATAATATGCAGTGTTCCGCGTGGAAATTCTGAGGACGTTGACAAAGCTGTCAACGCCGCTGAAAGCGCCTTTTCTTCATGGTCTCGAATGTCAGCTTCAGACAGAGGAAGATTTTTATTGCGTATTGCTGATGCAATTGAAAGTCGAGCCGAAGAGTTGGCTAGGCTTGTTGCACATGAAACAGGTAATGCAATAAGAACACAGTCAAGGCCGGAGGCATATAGTTGTGCGGCGATTTTTAGATATTTCGGTGGTTTGTCTAATGAGCTTAAAGGAACGACTTATCCAGCGCCAGACGATGTACTTTGTTATACAAAGCGAGAGCCATTGGGTGTTGTTGCCGCCATTGTTCCTTGGAATGCGCCAGTCTCTTTAGCTTCAGCAAAAATTGCTCCCGCTTTATGCGCTGGCAATACTGTCGTACTCAAACCAGCGGAAGACGCTCCTTTGGGAGTGCTGTGGCTTGCTTCTATTTGCAGTCAATTTCTACCGCCAGGAGTTTTAAATGTTGTAACTGGGATTGGACCGGAGTGTGGTTCAGCTTTGGTTAATCATCCGAAAGTACGCAAGGTTTCTTTTACCGGCTCAACCGCCGTTGGAAAAGGAATTATTCGTGCTGCTGCAGAGAGTGTCACTCCATTTTCCTTGGAGCTTGGTGGTAAGAGCCCAACAATTGTTTTTGAAGATTCGGATAATTCGAAAGTCGTCGAGGGTGTAGCACTTGCAATGCGTTTTACTAGGCAAAGCCAGTCTTGCACTGCAGGTTCTAGGTTATTTCTACACGAAAAAATATTTGATAGTTTTTTAGAAAAACTAACTACTTATGTAAATTCACTAATCATCGGGGATCCCTTAGAGGAGTTAACTGATACGGGAACCATAATTAATAAAAAACAATTTAATAGAGTTTGTGAATACATAAAAGAAGGAAAAGAAACGCCCAATGTTGATCTAATTACAGGCGGCCTTCCTCCAACTACCGGATCTCTAAGTCAAGGTTATTTCCTACAGCCTACGGTTTTTTCTTGCAATTCAAACGACTGGAAATTAGCACGTGAAGAAATATTTGGCCCCGTTCTCATGGCAATCCCTTGGCGTAATGAGGACGATGTTATCCGGATGGCAAATGACACGCACTTTGGACTAGCTGGTTTTGTTTTTTCTAAGGATACAGGTCGTGCAATTCGAATTGCCCATCAATTAGATGCTGGGTGGGTACAAGTTAATCAAGGTAAGGGGCAAAGTATTGGCCAACCTTATGGTGGCTTTAAGCAGAGCGGAATAGGCAAGGAGGCCTCACTTGATTCAATGATTGATAGTTATTCAAGATTGAAGAGTGTGACAGTGAATCTTGGCTCATGATATTTTAAAAATGGAGACAGCGGTGACTGATAAGCCTAACTACCCTTACCTTCTTTCTGAGCTGGACTTAGGCTTTACCAAGTTGAAGAACCGTGTCCTCATGGGCTCCATGCACGTGGGCTTGGAAGAGGCACCGAACGGTTTTGAACGCATGGCTGCGTTTTATGCCGAACGCGCACGAGGAGGTGTAGGCCTTATTGTGACCGGAGGAATTGCTCCTAACGACTGTGCTCGCCCTATGCCTGGTGGCGCCAAAATGACCACAATAGAAGAGGCTGAAAAGCACAAGATCGTGACTAAGGCGGTGCACGATGCTGGTGGCAAGATTTGCATGCAAATCTTGCACTTTGGCCGCTATGCCTATCACCCTGAATTGGTTGCACCCAGCGCTATCAAGGCGCCAATCAATTCTTTTCGACCTCGTGCTCTGAGCAGTGATGAGGTTGAGCAAACTATTGAGGATTTTGTTCGGGCGGCCTCTTTGGCGCAAGGTGCTGGTTACGACGGAGTCGAAATCATGGGGTCTGAGGGCTATTTAATCAACGAATTCATAGCAACACATACTAACCAACGTGATGACGATTGGGGCGGAAGCTACGAGAACCGCATCCGTTTTCCACTTGAGATTGTGCGTCGGACTCGCGCAAAAGTCGGCGCCAATTTTATTTTGATCTTTCGCCTATCAATGCTGGACTTGGTTGAGGGCGGATCAACGCTGAAAGAAGTAGTAAAACTCGCTCAGGCCCTAGAGGCGGCAGGCGTCACTATTTTGAACACTGGTATCGGATGGCACGAGGCTCGTATTCCAACAATTGCTACCAAGGTGCCGCGCGCCGCCTTTGCCTGGGTTACGGCGCAACTAAAGGGCAAGGTTCGAATTCCTCTAATTGCAACTAACCGCATCAATACACCCGAAGTGGCTGAAAAGATACTGTCAGATGGTATGGCAGACATGGTATCAATGGCACGGCCATTTTTGGCAGATCCTGAGTTTGTCAACAAAGCCGCCGCTGGCAGGGCTGAACAGATCAATACATGCATTGGCTGCAACCAAGCTTGCTTAGACCATACGTTTGGCGGCAAGATTACTTCTTGTTTGGTCAATCCCCGAGCCTGTCACGAAACGCTGATGATCGAAACGCCTGCGATCTTTAAGGACCGTGTGGCTATAGTGGGAGCTGGACCTGCAGGTCTAGCTTTCGCAACTACGGCGGCGCGTCGAGGTATTGATGTGACGCTATTTGACGCTGGTTCCGAGATTGGAGGCCAGTTCAATATTGCAAAGCAGATTCCGGGTAAGGAAGAATTTCACGAGACTCTACGGTACTTTAAAAAACAGATTGAGCTGACCGGCGTCACGTTGAAGTTGGGTCAGAAAGTAAGCGTCGAATCTCTAACCAAGGCAGGGTTTAACCATGTAGTGTTGGCTACAGGCGTGACTCCCCGAACCCCTAATATCAAAGGCATTGAACATCCCAAAGTGGTGAGCTACCTTGATGTGATACGAGATAAATGCAAAGTAGGTCAAACCGTGGCGCTAATTGGTGCGGGTGGTATTGGCTTTGATGTGGCTGAATACCTTATGCATGAAGGAGAAAGCCCAAGCTTAGAAAAAGATAAATTTTTTTCCGAATGGGGTGTGGACACCTCTTATACCAATGCTGGTGGCCTGCAAGCGGAGAACATCGAAAAAAGTTCGAGAAAGATCTATTTGCTTCAGCGTAAGGTTGGAAAAGTAGGTGATGGCCTTGGTAAAACCACAGGCTGGATACACCGTACCTCACTCAAAAAGCGCGAGGTAGAAATGGTTAACGGTGTGACTTATCACCGAGTTGACGATGAGGGTCTGCACATCACCGTTGGCGAAAAGAAAATGACCATTCTTGCCGATACTGTTGTCTTATGCGCTGGTCAGGAGTCTCAGCGCGAACTTCAAGATGGGCTTGTCTCGGCCGGTTGCTCAGTGCACCTTATTGGCGGTGCTTACAAGGCAGAGGAACTAGACGCAAAACATGCCATCAAGCAAGGCACTGAGTTGGCGTTGACATTCGGTAACGTTTAAGTTCAAAAAATTTTCAGTAATCAGTTATTTAAACCTTCAAAAATCGCCAGTTGATGGATACAAATATATCAAGACCAAACAATTGAGAAAAAATAAATGAAGCCTAATTCTTTTGAATTTTATAGACCTAAAAATCTTGAAACTGCTCTTAAATTGCTACATGAAAAAAAAGATGACGCAATCTTACTAGCAGGCGGACAAAGTCTTATTCCAATGATGAATATGCGTCTAATAAATTCAAAATCAGTGATAGATCTGTCTGCTTTACGTGAGCTTAACGGAGTCACTGTCAAAGAAAACAAAATCCGAATTGGAGCAATGACGAGATATTTTGAAATAAAAAAGTCAGAGATAGTCAATAAATACTGCCCACTTCTAGTAGATGCGATCGACTATATCGCACACAGTGCAGTGAGGAATAGAGGAACACTTGGAGGAACATTAGCACTGTCACACCCTTCAGCAGAACTGCCAGGTTGCTTAATTGCATTGAATGCAGAGGTGGTAGTTCAGAGTGCATTGCTTGGCGAAAGAAAAATAAATGTAGAAGACTTCATACAAGGAATGATGTCGACAAAACTGATGTCAGATGAAATTATTACTTCGGTTGAATTTTTTCAATCAAACAATACAAAACATTGGTTTGGCGAAGTCTCTAGAAGGCAAGGAGATTTTTGTACTGCAGCTGTCGCTATCAATACAGAAATAGAAAATAAGAAATTAAAAAATATACGAATTGTCCTAATTGGAGTATCAGATAAACCGACTCGAATGACAGAACTAGAGCTTTTTATGTTGAACGGAGATGGGCCAATTTCGATTGAAAGAATAACTAGTGAACTGACAGAAAAAATTGAATTTATTGATGATATTTACAACAGTGCGAATGGGAAAAAACATGTATCAAGCGAACTCTTGTTTGAAGGCGTAAATAATTTTTAGAATAAATTTTGATTGGATAATCAAATGAACGAAATAGAAATTAAGTTTTATATAAATAGCGAGTTAGTAGAAAAGCGGATTGAGCCTAGAACTAATTTATCGGATTTTTTGCGAAATGAAATGAGGCTTACGGGCACACATGTTGGATGTGAGCATGGAGTGTGCGGTGCATGCACCATTAATATAGATGGCATGCCGGCTAGAAGTTGTTTGGCGCTTGTAGGGCAACTTGAAGGTTCGGAAGTTGTGACTATTGAGGGCCTGGATTCAGATCCAATTGCTGAAGTATTACGAGACTGTTTTGCTGAGCGAAATGCACTTCAGTGTGGGTTCTGTACTCCCGGGATGATTGTGACTGCAACAGCAATGTTGAAAGATAAATTATCTTTAACACGATCGGAAATCAGAAAAGAACTATCTGGAAATTATTGTAGATGTACTGGGTACGAAGCAATTGTCGACGCAATAGAGATGGCAGCATTTCGAATAAGCCAAGTAAATAGTAACGATTTAAATACGTATGCAATCAAAAATTTAAGTACCTCAAATGAGCAGGGTCATATAGGCCAACCTACTGTTCGATTTAACACGCAACGACTTTTGGTTGGAAAGGGTTGCTATGTAGATGATTTGTTGGCACCTAGACAGTTACATATGGCTTTACTAAGGAGTCCTGTTGCTAGCGGAGTTATCAATCTGCTGAATTACGAAAAAGCAATGCAAATACCGGGTGTTTTGAAAGTTCTGACACAGGACGATGTGAGTAAAGTATGTAGTTCTTGGCAGGGCGTTCTAAGTCAATTTCCAATGGTTTCGCCAATGCAGCCTCCTTTGGCAGATGGCAAAGTTTATTGGCAAGGTCAAGCTATCGCTGCAGTCATCGCCGAGTCTAGAGCAATAGCTGAAGATGCGATTCAATTGATAGAACTTGATATTCAAGAAACTGAGGCAGTAATCGGTGTTGGTAAGGCAATAGCTTCGAACGCGATAAAGATACATGCAAATCTTGAAAATAACATTTGCATGTCTAGAAAATATGAGACCGCTAATTTTGAAAATGAATTCAAGTCTGCACATCTCAAAATCAGAAAGAAACTCAAATTTGGTAGGCTGACTGGAGTACCTTTAGAGCCCAGAACAATTCTTGCAGACTTTAAAAAATCTGAAGGTACTTTGCTAGTTAATATGTCTCACCAAGCGCCGCACATGATGAGAGATATCTTTGCCAAACACTTCAATTTACAAGTCAATGACATTAGAGTTATTTGCAAAGATGTTGGGGGCGGATTTGGAATTAAAGTGCACAGCTATGCAGAAGAAATGATCGCGGTTGCTTCTTCGATAATCTTAAATAGGCCAGTCAAATATACCGCTGATAGACTTGAGTCATTCGGATCTGACATTCATGCCCGCGAACATGAGATAGAGGTTGAAGCAGCATTTCAAAACGACGGAACTTTGGTTGGATTTGATCTTAAAGATTATGCATTGATTGGAGCTTTTTCTTCATACCCGCGAACCAGTGTGTTGGAGGGTTTTGCAGTAAGCGTGCTAACTGGGGGGCCTTATAAATTTGGTGCATATAGATCTTCCCTTGATGTTCTTTTTCAAAATAAAGTCCCAACATCTCAATATAGATCAGTAGGCCATCCAATTTCATGTGCTACAGCCGAAGTCATGATGGACCATGCAGCAAGAGAGCTTGGATTGGATCCAATTCATATACGTAGAAAAAATTTAGTCACTGATAAGTTACAACCGTATGTAAGCCCTGCAGGTATTCTCTATGAGGCGCTCTCTCATGAAGCCTGTCTAAGTGAGCTGGAGAGTTTAATTGACTATAAAAATCTTCGGGAGCAACAAGAGCTTGCCCGTAACGAAGGTAAGCTAATTGGTCTGGGCGTTGCTGTACTTGTAGAAATGACTGCACCCGGAGTAACCTTGTATGCACAAGGTGGCGCTCCTATTTCGTCACAAGATGGAGCAATCGTTCGCTTAGAAAGCGATGGATCTGTGACTTGTATCGTTCCCATTGCTGATCAAGGGCAAGGCTCAGATACAGCAATGGCTCAAATTGCTGCTACAACACTTAGCGTTAATGTTAATAAGATTAGAGTATTGCATGGCGACACAGCTGCGACTCCAATAGGCGGTGGTGCATTTGGTTCAAGAAGCATCGCCATTTCAGGCGAAGCGGTTTTACTTGCCTCTGAGAAATTAAAAGAATCAATACTCGATATTGGTTCTGTTTTATTGAAGATACCAGCAAATCAATTAGCCATTATTGATGGTGAAATATTTTGTAAAAATCAAAAAGAATCAATAGCAAAATTTGTTGATGTTGCTCGCCTTGGGTATTTTAGGCAGGACTTGTTGCCAAAAGGGTTTGAGTCAAAATTGGTAGCGTATGCGAGCTTTTTCAACCCGGGTCAGGCAGCATTTTCTAATGGAGTTCAAGCCTCACTGGTTGAAATAGATCCCAGGTTTGGAACTGTTAAATTATTAAAACACTGGGTAGTGGAAGACTGTGGAACGATGATTAATCCATTGACCGCAGACGAGCAAATTAGAGGGGGTGTAGTTCAAGGGCTGGGAATGGCATTGTTTGAAGAGTGTATATATAGTTCAGATGGGCAACTTTTAACTATCACACTTGCAGACTATTTGGTTCCAATGGCAGCAGAGATGCCAGATATCAAAATTCATCATATAAGTACTAAGTCGCCTATGTCTAAACTTGGCGCCAAGGGCGCGGGTGAGGCAGGGACAGCAGGTGCTCCTGCGGCTGTTATGAATGCAGTGAATGACGCGCTTTCAGTGCTTGGTGTGAGTGTTGATAGTTTTCCAATCAATCCCGAGAGCGTTTTGCGTGCACTTGGAAAAGTAAAAAAATCGGTCGTATGAAAGAAATGCAAACTGCATATTTTTTAACTCATAAGATGGAAATTTCTTTACTATGAGTGGACAAATTCCATTACTTAAAAAAATATCTGCACATGTTATGTGCATTGAGCTGAGGCGACCGGACTCTGCAAATCGTTTAGAACTAGAAGACTTAATTGAAATACAGTCGCTTGTTCGCAGGTGCGAAAGTGATATTGAAATTAGAGTGTTGATATTTACTTCACAAGGAAAATATTTCAGTGCTGGTCTAGACTTTGGAGTTTTGAAAAATTTAAAGAATAAACAAAATATAGGTGCTGGATCTGACAGTGAACTTGAAAGAACTGCAAACCTAATTGCGAATACCAAGCTTATTACGATCGCATCTATTCAAGGGCCAATTTTTGGCGGTGCAACAGACATTGCATTAGCATGCGACCTGCGAATCGGCAATCACGATACTTTCTTGCAAATGCCCGCTGCAAAAATAGGGCTCCCACTTTACGCAAGTGCAATTGAACGTTACGTATCTAATTTTGGGCTGTCTCAGGCCAAACGTCTTATTTTGACTTGTGTATCAGTACCAGCCGAAGAACTACTACAAATAGGTTTTCTTACAGAGCTCGTAGCAAAAGACGATTTAGAGGAAAAGACTTTCCAGGTCGCGCAAATGGTTTCGGAATTTCCTTTTCAACCAGTCTCAGCCATGAAAAAATATCTCAATTCAACTGCATCAATTGATAAAAGTTATTGGGAAAGGAGTAAGCAAGAACTCTTAAATTCCTTTGATAGTGTAAAAATTTCTGAACGTATCGATATAAAGCACCAAAAATAATTGATTGGTTAAAAAAATAATATGTTGTCCAGTACAAAAAATGGGCCGTTGTCCGGCCTGATAGTCATTGATCTAACAAGAATTCTTGCCGGTCCTTATTGCAGCATGATTTTGGCCGATTTAGGGGCAAGAGTTATAAAGGTAGAAATGCCTGGAAATGGAGATGATGCCCGGCAAGTTGGCCCTTTTTATAAGGGTTTAAATGGAGAAAAAAATTCAGCTTATTTTCTATCGATCAATAGAAATAAAGAGTCGATAGCCTTAAATCTGAAATCGCCGGAGGATAAATCAATTTTTGACAAGCTTCTTTTGAGTGCAGATATATTGATTGAAAACTACACTCCGGGAACTATTGAAAAATTAGGATATGGTTGGGATTTTTTAAACAAAACATACCCAAAGTTAATTCTTGCATCGATTTCCGGATTTGGACAAACTGGTCCATATCGTGAATTACCTGCATATGACATGGTAGTTCAGGCAATGGGTGGAATTTTGAGTATTACAGGAGAAGAGGGGGGTAGACCAACGCGGGTTGGTGTTTCAATCGGTGATTTAGCTGCTGGAATGTTTGGTGCGATTGGTGTTCAGGCAGCAATTATCGAAAGGAATAAAACCGGTAGAGGTAAACACTTGGATATTTCAATGCTTGACTCACAGGTCGCACTGTTAGAAAACGCGTTATCAAGGTATCAAATTGAGGGGAAAATTCCCGAGCCGATAGGATCGAGGCATCCTTCAATAACGCCTTTTGGAGTCTTCAAAGCCAAGGATGGTTTTTTGGTTCTTGCGGCAGGTAACAACGCAGTATTCCAAAAATTATGCGATGCCATCAACCAAACTGAAATTATCAATGACCATCGATTTGTTAGCAATGAAAGTCGGTGCATCAATCATGTGGATTTAAAAACCATAATTGAAAAATCTCTTATGGAAAGAGGCGTTCAAGAATGGATGATGATCTTTAAAGCTCAAGGTGTTCCTGTTGGTCCATTAAACGACTTATCAGATGTAGTTAAAGATCCGCAAATCAATGCACGAGGCATGTTGATTGACACACTACTTTCTAATGGTGAGAAAATTCTCACAGCGGCTAGTCCTGTGAAATTCATCGGTGATGAGCCCTTCGCCCCTTCACCAGCTCCAAAACTCGACGAACATCGATTTTCTTTGCTCAAAGAGCTGGGACTTTAGGGCGATCTCAAAGTAGATTGCAAAAAATCATAATTGCGAATTCATTTGAATTAGGAATTTCTCTTTGACAAAAGATACTGTATCCAAAAAAAGAATCAGATTGCAACCTCACGATAGAGAGAAGCAAATACTTGATGCGGCTATTGAGTTTTATTCAGAGGTTGGGATGCGAGGTACAACACGTGAACTGGCAACTCGCTTAGGGGTTACGCAAGGATTGATATATCGATATTTCCCCGATAAAGATGCGTTGATTAATCGAGTTTATGAGGCTGTTTTCGTGGAGAGATGGGCAGCAGATTGGGAGCAAAATCTTAAAAATCGTAATGAGCCTTTGCGAAGAAGACTTGTCAAATTTTATTTTAATTACGCAAGAGTAATTCACACTAAAGAGTGGGTGAGGATTTTTCTTTTGAGTGGATTTGAGCAAAATCTAATTCAAAATAAGTACAGAGTGTTGCTTGAAAAACGTCTGATGCCAACGCTTATTTTGGAGATCAGAAATTCTTTTAATCTCCCCAAACAAGACAAGAAAATAAATGAAAAAGAAATTGAATTGATAACATCCTTGCAGGCCATGATTTTTCACTTGGGTGTTAGAAAATGGATATACCGCATACCTGTTCCTCCTGATACAGAGGAGCAGATATCTATATACGTAGACATGTTTTTATTTGGCCTTAAACAGCTTTACAAAAACAAAGGTGTTATTGAGCCAATTTGAAATAAATATGAAAACCAAAGCGGTGATCGTTAATAAAACTGGGACTCCTGATGTTTTAGACATTCAAGAAATTGAAGTTGGAGAACCAAAGGAATCTGAAGTCAGAATTCGACAAAGCGTCATTGGCGTGAACTTCGCTGACATCTATCAGCGCCGGGGTTCTCATGGCCCATATGCGGCAGCAATTTTTCCAATAGTCATTGGTGGTGAGGCCTCGGGATTTATAGATGCCATCGGTAAAGATGTCACCGGATTTAGTATTGGGCAAAGAGTTGCAGTTATACATCCTGGTGCGTATCAATTAACTCGAAATGTTCCTGCAACAAATGTAGTTCCACTTCCTGGTGACATATCGCTAGAAGTTGCGGGGTCTTCGCTTGTAAGAGGGCTTACTGCAGAATATTTATTGAGACGCCTATATTTGGTAAAAGCTGGAGATGCTGTGCTTATTCACGCCGCGGCTGGTGGCATGGGACTCATACTTTCTCAATGGGCGCACTCACTCGGTGCGCTCGTTATTGGTACTGTTGGATCAAAACAAAAAATTGAATTGGCTTTGAAAAATGGTTGTGATTATGTAATCAACTACAGAGAGGAAAACTTTGCTTCAAGAGTTTTGGAAATTACGAGTGGGAAAGGTGTCGATGTTATTTACGATGCTATTGGCAAAGATGTTTTTCTTGATTCGCTAAATTGTGTCAAGACTCTTGGTTTTGTTATCAGTTACGGAACGGCTTCTGGGGACGTAGAGGCTTTTGATCTTCAGCTTTTGCATCAAAAGTCAATTATTGTTGCAAGACCAACATTAAGAAGTTTTATAAGCGCTCCTGGTGATCTGCAACGAGGTGCGGCCGCATTTTTTGAAGCAATACAAAATAAAGTTATCGATCCAACTGTCAGGCAACTTTATCCTTTCGAAAGCGTGAGGATGGCTCATAAGGATCTAGAAGAAGGTTTAACTACAGGATCTGTTGGACTTGTGAGCGGAGTTTGACGCTAACCAGTTTCTTGGTCAGCAAGGCGATTTAGTCGAGATTCGAAGAAAGCCCCTTGGGGAGCAGTCCGTGGCTTATCGAAGTGCATTAACGTTGCTTCCACATTTGCTTCCACACCTCTCTAGACCACTTGCAACCTATTGATTTGTATAGGTTTTTATTTCTTAAAGCTGCTCATAATCGATTGGCCACAGGTTCAAGTCCTGTTGGGCCCACCAAAACTTAAATGAGACTGCTGTAATGGCAGTCTTATTTTTTTATCTGCTGCTTAC
>Ga0209084_1001982_pt1 | contig 16456 bp, 22 predicted proteins | sample C_130820_MF_Meta_FD_187309 | JGI IMG/M metagenome (GOLD analysis project Ga0209084, IMG submission 187309) | Freshwater microbial communities from Lake Croche, Canada to study carbon cycling - C_130820_MF_MetaG (SPAdes) (version 2) | ecosystem: Environmental > Aquatic > Freshwater > Lake... | reverse complement strand
GTGCAGACCCTGCCGGGGCTGCGGAGTTTCGACGCGGTGGTGTTCGACGAACTGACCCGGCTGAAGAACCCCACCGGCGCCAGGTTCAAGGCGTTGGCGAAGTTGATTGAACACATCCAGATCCGCTGGGGGCTGACCGGGTCGTTCACCAGCAACGGGCTGGAGGACGTGTTCGGCCAGTGCAAGATCGTCGACCAGTCGTTGTTGGGGCGCAGCAAAGGCGCGTTTCAGCAGCAGTACTTCTACTGCGTAAACCGGGACTTTGGGGAGTACGAGCCGCTGCCGGGGTCGATTGAGAAGGTCATGGATCGCATCCACGCCGCCACGTTTGTGCTTGAGCCGGGCGAGTACGCCAACACGCTGCCGCCGCTGCACACCGTCAAGATGCGCTGCGACTTGGGCGACCGCACCGCCTACGAGGCCATGAAGCGAGACTTTATGGTGCAGTTCCCGACGGCCGCTGCGGTTGCCACCAGCGCGGCCGTGGTGACGGGCAAGTTGCAACAGATGGCATCGGGCTTCGTGTACGCCGAGGGCCAGGTGGTCTGGCACGACACGGCCAAGTTCGACCTGCTGGACGACCTGCTGGCCGAAGGGCAGCGCGCCAACACGATCGTCGTCTACCAGTACCGGGCCGAATTGGCCGAGTTGCAGCGCCGCTACCCTCGCGCCTGTACCTTGGACGAGCCGGACGCCATCGAACGCTGGAACGCGGGCCGCATCGAACTGCTGCTGGTACACCCCAAGTCCGCCGGCCACGGCCTGAACCTCCAGTACGGCGGCAGTCGGATTGTGTTCCTGTCCCTGCCGTGGTCGTTGGAACTCTACGAGCAGACCATCGGGCGGCTGCACCGCAGCGGCCAGCGGCATGACGTGTGGTGCTACGTCCTAATGGCGAACGCGACGGTGGACGAGAAAGTGTGGGCGGCGCTGCACGACAAAAAATCCTTATCTGCATTGGCAATGGAGGCATTGAAATGAAGCGTATCGACACACTGAAGGCCAAGCTGAAGGCCGCTGAGTCCGAGTTGATTATCCGTATGCGGCAGTTCAACGCCGCCCGGCGGGGGCTGGATCGGGTGCTGAAGAACATTACCGAACTGGGGAAGAAAATTGAAAAAATTAACCTGGCGTGATCTCAACCATATCCTTGCTACGAAAACCGAGGAGGAGGTGTTGCAAATGCTGAACGAAGAGCAAGTTACCGGGCGTCGGGTGGTGGTGCTGAAGCGCCTGCACCAGCGGTACAACGTGCTGCGTGTGTCCCGCGAGCGGGTCGAACTGCTGAACGGAGCGCGCCGTGCCTGACGCCAACCACACTCAAGTAGGCGGCGCCCACTACAAGGCGCTCGACATCCAGCCGTGGGACGCGATCCACGCGTGGGGGCTGTGCTTTTTTGCCGGCAACGTCATCAAGTACGTTGCCCGGCACAAGGCCAAGGGCGGCGTCGAGGATCTGCGGAAAGCAAGGCATTACTTGGACAAACTCATCGAACTGGAGGTACGGTTAAATGACGCAAAGTGAAAAGCTAGCAGCGGCCATCGAATGGTTGGGCACCCGGTGGGTCGGTCACCCGGTTAATCGCGTGGAGCGGTTAAAAGAGCCGCTACCCGAGGTGTACACCTGGTCGCCCAAGGTGCTGAAGAAAGGCGCGAAAAAATGAACGACCTGCGCGAGTGGCTTGTCTCTAAACTCAACGATTCGGTTGAGATCGGCGGTGACGACGAGTTGATCTTGGGCTTTATACACAAACTTGACGCGCTGCCACCGTCGGAGATAACAGAGCCGAGGGGTTGCCCGACACCCGGCAGTTGCTCTGCCGTGGAAGAACTGGCGGATCTCAAGCAGAGGCTCCTGCCGCAAGCGAATGGCAGGGCTGAACGGGCCGAGAAAGCGCGGCAGATGGCGGTTGCTGAGCGGGACGAGATGCTGGAGAAGCTACGGGCGGCGACCTCAATGCCGTGCGCCCCACCCGCAACGGCAGCGCCATCGGTGTGGACTTGTGTGTTGGAAGAAGGAGCGACTGCTTGGCAAGATGCCGCCCTCGCCCACCTAGCCGTTGTGAGCGTCTTGATGTCGCCGCAGGACGTTTTGCGTGTGCAGAACTTTATCAATGATTCCCGTATGAAATCTGGGCCAGTGGAAGAAACAGCCATCGGACACGCCCGGTACGAGTACCTGCGAACCCTCAACCCGCGTGAGTTTGCGGCGCTGTATGACGAGGCGCTGGCGGATGAGCGGTTCGACGATCTGGTGGATCGCCACCGTATGAAAGGGGAGAACCCATGAGCGACCTGCTAACTCGCGTATATCTATTGTTCTGCAAGATCGGGTTGCATCAGTGGATTTATGGTGAGGGTTATGTAGCACTCAGCAAGGACGTTTCATTCGAGCACAACGGCTACCGCTGCGTCTGGTGCGGAAAATGCAAAACGTTGCGCGGAGCGCGTATGCCCCATGACGCAGGGGGGAAACCTAAGTGCTAACCGATCCTAACTTTTGGGCGCTCCTTACCTCGCAGGTTTTTTGTTTGATTTGGGGCTTTTATTTGGGGTACGGATATGGGAAGCGCCACCACACCACACAGGAGAAACCATGAGACCTAACGTCTGGCCTTACGACCAACCCGAACAAAAGCGCCCCGATGCCGCGACTCTGGATAAGATCGATGTGCCGCGCCGAGTGGTGTGTGCGGCGTTACGCCGTCGAGACACGATCATCTGCGGCCCACGCCACTGGGATTCGATCTGCCGTGGCACCAGCAAAGACGGATGGGAGCAGGGTTTCGTTGACCAGAATGGGGTATTCCTGACCCGTGAGGAAGCGTGGATTGTCGCGCTAACCGCTGGACAAATCCTTCGGCGCTGTGGTGGCGATGAAGGGCGGCTGTTCAGTGAGAATCTGTACTGACATGGCCCCCACCCTGAACGGCAGCGCCCCCATACGCGATAACACCAACCAAAAGGAGCAACCATGAAAGCAGTCTGTACGGCTGAACTCTGCGAACGGCGGGGGGATGAAGCGTGGGAACGAGCCGATGCAGCGTGGGTGCAATGGGCAAAAGCTGACTTTGCAAAAGATTACGCGGCACGGGCGAAATGGGCGGCAGAAGGCAAACTATGGTCTGCAAAAGCTAGCGCAGCGTGGCAGGAAGCTGACGCGACTGCGATTGCAAAGGAGAGCGCATGATTACCAAAGCAATTGCCGTGGTGATGTCCGCAGCAGAGGTCACTTTACCAATAGCGTGGGCGGTCGCGGTAGTCGTGGCAATTGAATGGGCGCGAAAGTGAAACCGTGGCCCGATTGGGCTTTGTGGTTGATGTTTGTCCTGTGCCTAGTTGCCAGCGTTTGGATTGCATTGATTTGACGTTGCGGGATCTGCTCCTATCACCCGCAGCGTTTTTTGGCGGCTGGCTTGCACAGGTCAGCCGCTTTTTTTTTACGCCAGATCAGCGGGAAATAGCCGGGTGCCGGTCTTGTCGATAATCAGCGCCATTTTGCGCGGGGCCGCTGTAGCCAGGTTGGGGATGCTGATATGCGTCCAACTATCGAACTCGCGGATAAGCTGGTCGTAGGCCAGCCCAGAGGCCCGTACCGCCCTCACCACCGCGTCTGGAGTCATCCCCGGTACTCGGATGTCAGCCGCGCAGCCGAGCCTGTGCTGGCTCCTGTCAGAACTTCCTACGGCATCATTTACAGCTTTGCTGCGGTAGGCAGAATTGACCATCACCGCCCTGCCGCCCAGCACCTCCCGAACTTGCTCGAGGAACGCCGCCAGCCGGGTCAGATTGGCTAGGGCTGTGGGATCTGGAGTGTTGTCGAGTGTCCGGTGGTCGGTAGCCGTTAATTCCGCAAAGGTGAAATGCTCACTTAGGTTCATTTTGATTGACCTGTATTCCCGCTAACAATCCAATAAACCCGCCAACGATGGTTTGAAAGGCTGGGCCTATCAGCTTGAATATCTCGGAGTTATCCACAACAGGGTCAAACAACCCAGCGCACATCACCGCAACCATAGACAACAAGATCAAGCAAAGAGTCACGCTAACCATCCCGATTACGACGATCAGCGTTTTCTCTTTCACTTGTTGCTCGGATCTGCCCGTCCAGCCGCACCCAGACCCAGAGCCGCTGCCAGCCCTTGCGCCAGCATTTGATATTGCGGCGGCACCATCGGGATGCCAACTGCAAACAAGATTCCCAGACCAGCAAGAGTCGAGGGTTCGCCAAAACGTTTCCTAAGAAAGCCCATGATTATTTTCCTTTTGATGGAATGTCGCCGCCGACGGGGTTTGCGGCTCCAACCGGCGCGGCGGTAAACGCGGTTGTGCCTGGTGCTACATGACCGTTATTCCACGGTGATTCGTTGATCGGCCCGTAGCAAGACGCAAGCTGTACGCCGTTGACCTTTTTAGCCTGCTTGTCGCACAGGAACGACCACTGGTTGCTCATGCCGCCACCGGGTTCAGTAGAGGTCACAAACGATCGCGGGGTCATCGGCACAACGGCCCAACTGGGCGCTTGTGGGTACTCGGTGACGGTTGAGAACAGCGACCAGACCTTGCCAGCCGGGGCTTTGCAGCTACCCTGCATCAGTTTGCCGTTGGCTACGGCTTTGCCGGTCAGCACCGGACAGACCGCCATGCCTTCCTGAAATTCCTTTCCATCGACGCGGATCGTCTTGCCGGTAGGGACGCTGGCAGAGGCCGCGCACAAGGCGAACTCGCCGTTGCAGATCATCAGATCGGCAGCAGACACGCTGAACGGCAGCAACGCAAGGAGGAACAGCTTTTTCATGTTTATACCTTTAGGACAAGATGAATGAGCAAGGCAATGATAAAACCCGCAACGGTAAAGCCGATATGCTCAATGCGTTTCAACCGGGCGTTGATGGTGTCGTAGCGCAGTTCACACACCGCTTCGTGCGAGGTCAGGCGAACGTCGAGTTCGTTGGTGGTAGCCATTACTGCGCCCCTAGTCTGTTTTGCGACTCTTGCGGGGCTAGTTGGTTGACCGCGCCTTGCCTTGCAGCCGCCGTAAGTTGCGGACTCCATGTCGCACTGTCGGTCATAATCCGCAAAACCTTAATGCGTTCTTTTGCTGGCAGCATGTCTAGCATGGCGTTAGCACTAGCGCCGGATTTCATGCCTTCCGTCAACGCGGCCAGTGTAGCCTTGTTGACCTTGCCTTCAAACTCGCGCAAGCCTTGCCGAGCAACAGCGATCTTGGTGCTGAGTGACGGCGGGAAGTTAAACTTGGGCGTAGCATCTTGGATAATGTTTGACAGCGCCTCGCCGCCTTTTGTGGCTTGTTCCGCCAGTTTTTTATCCCGTGCAATGTCAGCGGCAATTTTTTCAAACTGTACTGCTGACTTGCCCATTTCTTTGGCAAAGTCATACTTGCCAGAGCCAAATACATCCTCTACCAACTTGGGGTTGCGGCCTGTAACCAAGGCAACAAACCCTTCTTTATCGCCGGACGTATACAAATTACGCGCAACGTCGGCTAATTTCTTTTCTTCGATGCCGTGCATACCCTGCTCAAAAGTCTTGAGGTACGCGCCCCACCCCGTGCCGCCAGCTTGTTCTATTGCATCGTCAAACAACGGGCGGACATAGCCCATAACCGACTGAGCAAATTTTCTGCGTTGGTCTTCTGTTGCGCCAGGGTTTAGATCTGCAATAGCACCCGCCACGCCATTTTTGCGAATTGCGTACAACGCTTCTGGGGTAATAATTCCGTACTTGTTTGTCCAATCTTGCAGCATCTGCGACACGCGGGTTATAGCGCCCGCCGCATCTCGGTTTGTGCCTATGTCGGGGTTTGCTAATTTGGATTGCAAAGTAGAAATAAGGGTTTCGGTCTTGAGTGGCTTTAATCCATTGGCTTCCAAACTAGCCAAAGCTGATTTGGCATCCCGCGCTACTTCGCCAAACCGTAACGATGACTCTGCTGCGTCCGTTGCAACTTGGTCTGCCCGTGCGGCCAACTGACCTGGGTAGGTCTGTTGAAATTGCGGGTGATCTTTTGCATAGCGAGGCAATAGAGTTTGACCGCTATCTCTAGTGGTTGTTGGAGTCCAAGTCTTAGCCCATTCACTTGCACGATCAGCCGCAGCCGTAAACCGGCGCACATCTTCTACTTTAGCCGCCGCAGCTTGCCCGAATTTAGCTGCCTTAGCTTCTAAGCCTGATGCTACGCGCCCCGCTTCTCCCGCCGCGCCAAATTCAATTTCCCGCATCGGCGTGGCGATAGCGTTTAAAGCATTTTTTGATCCTTCGCGTACAGCACGGGATTCCGTTGCCGTAGCACCGCCCGCCAGCCGCGCCAACTCATTTGCTGTTGCATCGGCTTGCGCTGTTGCTTGTCGGCTATAAAAGCTAGCGGGGTTTTGCTTTACCGCCAAAGCATCCAATGCCGCCCAGGTGGCGTTATCTATTTCCGCTGCCGCTTGACCTGAACTGCCGCCCTGTGCCGCTACAGCGTTGGCCGCACGAATTGCGGCTAGATCCCCGCCAGCTACTTTACGGGCAATTTCTCCCGCTTTAACCGCGCCTAATTTGCCTGTTGTAGCATCCCATAGCCAACCACCGCCTTGGCCCAATAGTTTGACCGCACCTGCGCCAACCGTTGGAAGCACTGCGCCAACCGCTGCGCCAGTGCCTACGTCCTCTGGGTTGACCGCCGCCGCGCCAGCGCCGCCAGCAATTGCACCACCACCCGCCCGTAGCGCAACATTGCCAACGCGTTGCAAGCCCGTGGTCGCCTGCGGCAAGCCCGTTCTAAAGCCGCCAGTTTCAATAGCGGTAGCCAACGGGGCCAAGCGAGGGGCAACAGCGGTTACGCCCCTGCCGATAAGCCCACCAATTGGCAACGTACCAGCTACTTCGGTGCCGATCTTGCCCAATGCAAAAGCCGTAGACTCCGGGTCAGCGCCCATTGTCGCTAAAGATTGCGTCATCTGCTGGCGACGATCATCTAGCCGACCGGGGATAAAGGTTGATTCTTTACCCCGCGCTTGAGCGATTACATCAAATGGTGCCATTAGCGTAGCACCAATAGATCCTGCGCCTCGCAGTGCGCCAGCCAGCACATCGCCCGCCATACCCGCGACACCGCGATCTTGTGGGATCTCGCTATCAACGGGCGGAGCGGCTTGCTTTACGCGCCGAATCTCATCCGCAAAGGCTTTAGCATCGGCGGCATTGCCCGCCGCATCCGCTTTAACCAGCGCCGCGCTAAGTTCGTCAATGGTCGCCATGGCTATTCGTACTTTTTCAGCAGAGCGTCGATATTAACTGTTGGCGCACCACCGCTAGTATTGCTGGCGCTTCCCGCTTGCGCTTTAGCCAATCGCTCTTGTGCGCGGCCAATCCCAACGCGAATAATGTTTTGGTATTCTCTTGCAGCGGTTACAAATTCTTTTTCGCTTTGCGCCAAACTCATGCGCGTTTTTGCAGCGGTAGCTTTTTCGCCTTCTTTTTCTGTTATGGAACCGCCGCCTCTAAGAGACTCAAACGCTTCCAAAAATGCGCCGCTAGTAACTTCGCGGAATCGTTCTTGAAAATCTGACGCGCTAGTGCCGGGTATAAATCGCAACCCTATTCCAGCACCAACGGCGTTTTCAAACCCTGGATGTGGGCCTTTACCTTTGCTAAATACGATCTTGTCGCCCACCACTCTGCTATCACCCAACATAGCGTCAATATTAGCCAATGCTTTTTGACTGCTTGCTATTGCGTTAGGCAGTGTTCGCGCCGCCGCTACCATATCTTTACCTGTTGCAGTGCCTTCAGCCCTAGCTGATTCAAGCCTTACTATAGCCGCCGGGTCTTTTTCGCCCCCGGGTATGAAGGTTTGCCCGCCTTTGCCGTCCGGCTGCATACCTTTTGCCGCCATCTCGCGCAGCATCCTAGGCGAATACCCGCTAGTTGCTGCTGGCGCAACGGCGGCAGGCGCAGCCGTTTGTGCTGCGGGGCGGGCAATCATTGCGTTGACCGGCGCAGCGGGTGGTGTGACCATTGCGTTAGCTGGCGCGGCCACAGACGCGTCACCCGCCATCAGAGAACGCATAGGCATACCAACAGGCACCACGTTTTCAAATTGAAGAGTTTCTGGGTTCCATTTTCTGGCACCGGCTTGAGCAGACAAAATTGCCGCTTCCGTGCTAGGCGCGGCAGTAACGGTGCCAACACTACCCGGAACCACGGTAGCTGAACCGCCCATTCCGGGAGTAGAAATGATACGCGCAGTACCACCTAAGTTTTGAGTTGTATTCTGCGGCTTATTCATTTCCGCAAATTTAGCCACGCCCAATTTGGACTCGTTGATAAGCCGATCCAAACCACCGGGCTGCTGCAACGCGGCTTCAATTCTTGCCCTAGATTGTTCAACAGTTACACCGCGTGCGGCCAATACTTTACCTAGCACGGGGTCAGCATGGTTAGCTTCGTGCCAAGCAATGTATTGTTCTGGCGTAGAAACGCCTTCCAACATATCACGCGACTGCTTAAATTTGTCTTCAACTAATTTGGCTTGCGCGGCAGCAAGCGTGGTAGGTTGCAAATTTAGCGTCCCTTTTTTGATGCCTAGCTCCACCGCGTCTAACTCTGCTTTTCGTCTAGCCGCTTCTGCCTCTGGAATTTTAGACCCAGCGCCGCCAGCCGCCAATGCCGCGTTGACTTTGCCGTAGTCAACTTTACCATCTGGGCCAATGGCCCCTTGATACGCGCTATTGATTGCGTTTTGCACTTGCTCCTCGCGCCTTGCTTTGCCCAAGGTGTACTGGGACAGCGCGTTCTGGTTCTCTTGCGCCCTAGCCGCCGCTGCTTGGTCCATGCCGGAGACAAACGCATTGCCGATGCTTTGCGAACCTGGCGGGGTCAGTAGTCCAAAGTTAAGTTCAGCCATGATTTATCCTTGGTAATCAATGTAGGGATTAGCGGAGGTGGGCATTACTCCGCCGCCGCCGAACCCGTATACATTCTCTGCGCCGTATTGTTGGCTAGCCCTCGCAGCATTAGCGTATGGATTTGACCCGCCCCCATACCCGCCGTACATTCGGCCCAACACGTTAGCCGCACCGCCAAAGGCTGAGTTACGCTGCCCCGCTGCGGCCATTGCTGCGTTGCCGGTATTGGCCGCGCTGGTCATGTTGAGGTTGCCGATGTTGCTTGCCATGTTTGTGCCTTGTGCGCCGATCTGACCCGTTGCCGTTTGACCTGTCCCAGCAACACCGGCCAATCGGTTGTAGAGCGCGTTGCGTTCGCCCGTATTGGCGTTGAAGCCGGTCACATAGCGGTTGAAGGCGTTGTTGTATTCTTGGCTACCCAAGTCTGACCCGTAGCGTTGCACTCCCTTGAGCGTAGCGCCGGACAACAACCCGCCTCTGGACGCAGCACTTCGGTCAAGGGCTTTTATCCCCTCCGACATACGAAAGGCCGTGCCGGGGTCAGCGTTCGGGTCGTACTGGAAATCAAACGGCCTTGTTGAACCAAACTCACCGCCGTAGCCCACGCCAGCCCCTAACCGATTAACCGCGCCAGTGCCAGCAGCAAGGTACGGCGCTTGGTCGGCGCGGTTTTGGTCGTACTGTCGGCGCTGTTCGGCGATGGACGCGGCAGAAGCGGCCCCAGAGGCTTGAGCGGCAGTGTCGGCAGCGTTGGAAGCCCCCATAGAACCTATTAGACTTGAACCTACTACGGCCCCAGCGACCCAAAAAGTCATGATAAAACTCCTTTAACCGTATTCCCCGCAAGATACATACAATTTGGATCGTCCTCGACTAATTCTGATTCGGCATCTTCAACCGTAGTAGATTCCACCCGGTGAAAAGTGGCGCATAGCGAATCGGTTTCGGCATAGACGGCGCGTTTTGTTCCCGGCAAACTGTTTAGTATGCAAGGGCCGGTAATGATTTTTACGCCATCGTCCGTTGTTACGCGCACCGTGCCGTACATAATTACGTAGAAATGTTCTTTTTTGTGGACTTTACCGATAACCAAAACACCAGCAGGTCGCCAAACTTCGCGGCAATACATGCCTCCGTGAAAAGTATGTTTTGTTTGCGGCTCGTATTGCGGCAACTTTGAAACCTCAAACTGTAGCTGCTCTACGCGTTGTCGTATGTCGTCCTGCTTGGCTACTGCTTCCATTACGACACCTCCCGCCCACTCGCACGAATGTTAATGGCCGTGGCCGTTCCAGCGATGGTGGAGATAAACCCGCTTGCCATCAGCACCTGGCCGACAATCTCGGGGAAAGTGTACACCTCAGACGCGGCCAGAGTCTTAGTCTTGGTAATCAAGTTCTGATTGCCCGCCGTGTCCGCCGCCGTGACTAGGTTAACGCTCAAGGTCGCAGCCGTGGCGCTGTAGTTGGTCGCGGTAAACTTGTCGATAATCGTGGTGACGTTGGTCGCGGTGTATTGAGTGGTCTGGGCATTCTCGGCAGTCTTAGCCGGGATCAGCACTTTTACGGTGACGGTCATTTCAGATGCTCCTTACGGTTACGCGGTCGCCAGAAGAAAGGCCAGGTGCCACAAAGGTGATCGTAGTGCTGTTGGTTTCTGTGTACGCCACGTTGTACTCTTCAGTCAACCCGTTCACCGCCACAATTGCACTGCCGCCCATCGTGTACGGCAAAACATTGAACACTGTCTGCCCTAGAGTCGCCACGACCGCCGGTTGCATCCCGCCGTAAGTGCCAGCAATGTTATCGGTTGTATAAACCAGAACGTCAGTTGAATCTTTCAGGATGAACTTATACATCCCCGCTGCAAGCCAGACAGAGGCGCGGCCAGCCGAATCCAAGATAACCGGGTTAGCGTTGGCAATATTTCCTGCGTTGGTCGTATAGGTTGCAAGCGGCGTAGTTGTACCCGCAGCGTAGGTGTAAAGTTTTCCCCCCGCCAAAGGATTACCGTTAGCGTCAATAAATTGTAGGAATGGAACGGGTGAGATTGCAGCCATATCGTTACCTCGCTACTAGAATACGTAACTGCCAGAGATGATAATGTCGAAAGTGTTATTTATGTCTGCGCCGCCGAGTGCTGTAGCAACGCCAGCAGCATAACGATACAGATTCGCGTTTGTAGTTGCAGTGCCGCCAAATGCGGTAATTTGCGTAGTAGCACCGGCAGCAAGATTGTCCGCAAATCCAACCGTAAATGCCGGTAGAGTTGTCGTCGTTGGCATCGTCACCGGCATGACTAAAAGAATGGCCCCGGTCAAGCCGCCCTTGCTTGTGAGCGTCACGCGGCAGTCGAAGAACAAACGGTTGCCGATCTTCGTGTAGGTTCCGGTGGTTCCGGCCCCGTAAGTAATCCCAACGGTGCTGCCGCCTATCGTAATCGACGGAGTCCACGCCACGTTCTCCATCGGAAGAACGGTTGAATTAAGACCGTAGGTAATCGTCCCGGTAGACAGAAACACCGAGTTCAGCCACATAGAACCGCTGGCAGCAGACTCAGTTAAATGCGCGGTGGTAGCCTGTTCACTCCACGCGCCGACAAACGTGTTCTTGCTGCCGGTGATGCTGTACGAGGTATTGCACAAGGTCGCAATCGGGCTGAGAAAGATATTTCCGTTGCTTCCGCCGCTGCCGTTGAGCATCTTGAATCCGATGCCGGTAGTGTTGTTAGAGTCAACCTGAAGATCAGAGATCACGTTCTGGTCTACTTGCCCGACTGTTGAGCCTTGTATTGTCGGGTTGAAATAGCAGCCAATTGAGTTGGCCTCTGTGTCGCTACCAAATGCGTACACCGTGTTCCAGATCGAGCCGTACATTTTCTGCACTTCAATGGCAACCAAGCACGTTGAAGCCTTAACACGGTTCATATTAACCCCGTGATTTTTCACCGAGATACCTGTCTGCCCAGTAGTCGAACCGCGCACCTCTATGTCCGACATACTGGACTCTCGGCTTCCAGGCGTTGCGTAGGGCCAATCCCACACGGGGCTGCCGCTGCCAATGATGATCGTGCCGCTAGTCGCAGTCCCGCCCGTGGCCCCGTGGCCCTCATGGAACAGCTTCTTAGTCGTAGGATGAACCAAAGCGGTGACCTTGGCAGTCCCGTTCGGGTAGATGATCCGCGATCCCTCTATGGCATCCACCCAACACGCTTGGATGGCCGCAGTGTCGTCTGTCGTGCCGTCAAACTTTGCGCCATAGTCCATCACATTGACCGGAGCGCCGTTGATCTGGCTATAACGTATTTGCGTAAGCGGCATGGTTGCTTATTTCCTTATCGTTAATCTTTAGCTGGTCGCAAACTACCGCATCCGTCTGGCTGAAATATAACCAGCAACGCCGCTAGTTATGTTGGCGGTCGGAACCTGTGAAACAAGATATATCGTTGTCGTTGCGGATAAGCTAACACGCAATCGCGGGATAGAAGAAAAGCCTATCCCAGCAGAAACATTAAGCCCGCCCCAAACATAATCTTTTCCTTCTGCGGGGCCGAACGCGGCACTTGTTTGACTGATTGAACATCCGATGTAAGCGTTTACGCCGCCGTTCGTAGTTTCAACAACCGCGCTCACATCCCAATCACCCGCAGTCAGCGATATCGTTGTCACGTTAGTCTTGGCCGTATTTACGGTCGCCGCAGTCACCGACGAATCTACATACTCGCCGAAACTCCCCGCCTGTGCGCTGTTGTTGGTTGTGGTTCCAACAATTCCTGCTGTCTGGTTCGGCGTGTATGCACCCGATGAACTCAGCGTGGTAAATTTACCATCCGCCGCCGTTGTAGCGCCTACCGTACCGTTGATGTTTATGCTGGCGGTGCCGGTCAGGTTGGTAACCGTGCCGCTAAACGGTGTGCCAAGCGCCCCGCCGTTCACCACAAAAGCGCCTGCCGTGCCGGTACTGACCCCCAGAGCGGTGACTACGCCCGTCCCAGTTGCGGTCGTGGCCGGAGTCGCGCCTGCTCCACCGCCAAGCACCAATGCGCCAGCCGCAAGCGCCGCAGAGGATGCCCAGGCTGACGCGCTGGAGAAGTAGGGTATGCCGCCGCTTGTCCCGGCAACCGTCAGCGCAGGCGTTGTGGTCGGCGTGGCAACGGTGACAATCCCGCCGGTAAAGCTAACGCTGGTGACGCTGCCGCTGCCTTTGTTGTTAAAGGTCGTCCAATCGGCGGCGCTCAAAGCCCCGCGATTAGTCGCAGATGCGGTTGGAACTTGCAGCGTGATAACCGGAGTCGTTGTGCCGGTTGCAACCGTGCTGGACAGGTCTGTGCCGGTCGTGCCAAGCGTCAGCGCGGCCACGCTGGTAACGGTGCCGCTGCCCTTGTTGTTGAACGTAGTCCAATCGGTGCTGGTCAGGTAACCATTAACGCTTGCGGTGGCCGCAGCCATGCTAATCGCTGGCGTTGTGCCGCCCGAAGATACAACGGGTGCCGTTCCGGTCACGCTGGTCACCGTACCACCCGAGCCGGTCGCGGACAGCGTCCCGGCTGCAAAGGAAACGCCTGAACCAATGGTGACGTTGCTAAACCCACCCGCCGCGTTGCCGTACAGGATTGAAGAGCCGCTGGTTGCGGGGGCGTAATCAGTGCCGGATACCGCTGCGCTGATCGCCGTCCCGTTGCCCTTGAGCAGCCCCGTAATGGTCGTGGAGAGCGTGATCGCAGGAGTGGTTGTCGCAGTAGCTACCGTCCCCGCCAGCCCGTTGGCCGACACCACAGACACGCTAGACACGGTTCCTGTGGTAGGTGTTGCCCAAGTCGGCGCTGCGGCACCTGCGCTGGTCAGTACCTGGCCGGACGACCCCGCTGCGCTCACCGCCAGCGCAGGGCCGGTGCCGTAGGCCACGCCGCCCAATGTTGGGCTACCGTCCAGATTGTAGTTGGCAATGGTGCCGGTCTGCACAACCGGCTGGAGGTACGCCCCCTGTATGGCGGCTTCCGCGTTCTCAAACCGCGACATCATCGACATCAGTTGCGCGGTGTCGAGCGTGGCTAGGAAGTCACCCGATTGATCCTCATACTGCGGGGCGATGTTCTGGTTGATCTGGATCAGCAACTCAGTCAGGTCGGGCTGATTAGGTGGCCCAAGCTGCAACTCTTCCAGCGTAATGGGGTTGTTCCCGCTGCCGGTCAGGATGAATAGGTTGAGGAAGAACCGATACCATTCCCTTGCCATGAGGCCGGTGCGCTCGTCAATAAACGGCACCCGTGGCGCGGGGATATTGGTGATGTTCAAGTTTGCCACTAGCTACCCGTCGGCGTGACAAACAGTTCTGCGCCCAGAATGGCGATCTTGACCGGATCTGTGCCAGACACCTCATACACCCGGTCGCGGATCTTGTCCGTCATGCCGAGTCGCCGCCAGATGGTTCTGGTGCCGTAAGCACCAATCTTGCCCATAGATTTCCAGTGTTCGTTTGACCAGGTATGCCCAGCATCGTCCGACCAGCGCAGCATGACCTGCGGATCGTAACCCGGCGCGGCGGCGTAGGCTTCCGTATCCAGCGCATAGCCGTTGTAATCTACGGCAGGCTGCACTTGCGTCACCAGCGGTTCGTTGCCGTCACCAACCTCAGTAACCAACTGGTCAGCGGCCTGCGTGGTCAGATAGCCCTGCACAAACTCGCCCACAATGATATCCGCCGCTTCGGTGGCAAGGTCTTCGGCAGCATAGGCGGGGTAGGCATTCAGGCCAACACCCGTTTCTGCGTCTAGTTGCAGCGAATGGTGCGCGGTGCGCTTGAGGTTGTTCTGCCCCGTAGCCAGCGCTCGCCAAGACCGCAACCATTTCTGGATCTGGTCATCGTCGGAGTAGACATCAAGATCAAAGGCGTAAAGCCGCCCGTCCTCGTAGTCGCCAACCACAATCTCGTCGTTAAACGACATCTGGCAGTTGCTGCGGTGCCTTGTAAACTCCCCGTTCTCAAAGCCAGCGCGTTCGTGCCACAAAGTGGTGGATACGTCATAGACCCACGTTGCTTGGGCTGACGGAAAGATCAGCACATAGAACGGATGGCCGTCCTGCTGGTAGGTGTAGGCAACCGCGTCGGATATGCTGCCGTAGCTTTGAATGGCATACTCCACCGCGTTGGTCGAGATCCGTGCGGGCGTGTAGCCGTTAGCCCGGTAGACAATCCCCCGGCCCCGAGCGTCCGAGCCTAGCCAGAACACGCTGTTGTCAAGTTTTGCCACAGAGTACGCGGCCTCGCACCCGACTTCCATAAACGCGCCCTGAATCCGCGCTAACGGAAAGTCCGGTGTTCCAGCGTCATACCAGACCTCAACGCTGGTGGTGCCAAACAAAAATATCTCGCGGTGGTCTACGATCAGCGCGATCACGTTGTCTGGATAACCTTCCGCGCTGGCAAAATCCAGCGGGTCAATTGACAAACCGTCTAGCAAACTGGTCACCCAGAACTTCTGCGAGTCTGGCTCGTTAAATACGAAATACCCGTCGAGGTAGCCAACCGATCCAGCACCCGGGAAGTCCGTGTCGGTGATCTGCGCGAACACCGCCGTGGACACGTTGTAAATGTAGCTTAACGGATTACAGGCAATGAAGATCTGCGTCCCGTTGTCGGCCATGCTGACCGGGCCAGTGCCTGACACGTTTCCAATAAAGGTGGCCGTGTAGCTTGTGGACAGGCTATAGAACTTATTGCCCGACACCACATAGGCCACGCCATTGGTCACCCACAGGCCGCGAATCGGGCCGTCACCTACAGTCGCAAGTAACCGCAAGCCAGGACACCGCAGCAGGAACCCGGCTTCCTTTCCGCCGCTACCCTCTGGGATAGCTTCGGGGAACAGGTTGACCATGCGGTTGTCTGCCGCATTGATCGACCGGGCAACGTAACTGCCGCCAAGGATGGGCGTTTTCAATTACGCCGTGACCGCTTTGATGACCGCAAACGCAATCACAATTGCTTCGCTCAACGAACCGCCCGTAATATTTCGCACGTTAATGCTGGCCGTACCCGCAGAAGACTGAGCATTGAGCAGGTACGAACCCGCAGTGCCGCCGCTGATGTGGTTCATTATCAGAATGTCGCCAACTTCAATGACCGAGTTGGTCAACGTAAAACTAACCGTAGTGTCAAGGTTGAGCGCGGCGGCGTTCAGCGTAATCTGGCCCGTTGACTTGTTCAACGTCACGCCCGTTGCTTTGCTCGTAGCTTGGGTAACCGTTCCACCCGCACCCGTAGCGTAGCCCTGTTTGCCTGTGCCGCTAATGACTTGGTTGCTTGTAGTGCTGACACTAGTGCCGGTTGCCACACCCAATATCGGCGTGACAAACGTCGGGCTGGTAAACAGGTTAGTAACCGACAGTTGCTTGGTCGTGCTGGTTGATGCTTGGACGATCGGCAGCACATCAGCGCCAGCTTGCGAAGCGGCAACGGGTAGTGCGGAAATAGCGATATTAGCCATGTTAGTAATTCCCACTAAAAATGTTAAATCTCTGGCGGGTTGCCACGATGCTGTACGGC
>Ga0209084_1001981_pt1 | contig 16459 bp, 10 predicted proteins | sample C_130820_MF_Meta_FD_187309 | JGI IMG/M metagenome (GOLD analysis project Ga0209084, IMG submission 187309) | Freshwater microbial communities from Lake Croche, Canada to study carbon cycling - C_130820_MF_MetaG (SPAdes) (version 2) | ecosystem: Environmental > Aquatic > Freshwater > Lake... | reverse complement strand
TACGCCCATCTGACCCACAATAAAAGCCAGCGAATGACGGGCTACGGTCTTCTCTTCAGCAGATGCACCTTTGAACGCAGTGGTCAGCAGTTTAGCCAGCATAGAAATCTGGATGATCTGGAACCGCTTGAACTGGAGCAATACCTTGCCAGCACCAGTAGCCATAATCCGTGGCGTGTTAAATGCATCGTAAGAACCGTGGGTGTTAGACACCACTTCAGCAGCATACTTGGTTGCAGCCGCAGTGTCGTTGTTTTTGTAACGCTCTAAGTAGCCACGGTATGCAGCAATTGCGGCGGTAGCCCGGTTGATTGTCTCAATCCGGTTGTTTACTCCTTGGAGTTTCTGCATCACGGCAGCAGTTACACCAGTATCACCAGCACGGGCAGACGAGTCGGAGTCAATACCAATGTCAATCTTGCCCATACCCACTAGGGTCTTAAGCATATCGCGCACATCAGCAGGGGCTTTCTCAAAGTCAACGTGTTCAGATATACCCAAGCCTTTAACTAAGGTAGCCATGTCAGAGTAGGCAAGTTTGATTGCCCGCGCCGAACGGAAGTAGCCCAGTCGTCCAGCCATGTACGGCAGCGAGATTGTCCCGGTTTGGAGAATCTGCTGTAAATAGAACGCGGGGTTCGTGGACAAGTACCACACCGTGGACATACGCTGTAACGCCATAGCCAGCACGCTTGGGGCTTCGTACTTCATGCTGTTAGCATGGCGCTTGAGCAGTTCGTTGAAGTATGGGGTAGCCTCACGACGGTTTCTGTTGCGTTCTTCACGCATATCAGTTATTGAATCAGAGATTGCATCGTTATGTTGCAGTGCAGCTAAGAAGTGGGCATCGGCCCTGCCACGGGTGGCAAGGTTACGCATCATGTCCTTATCAGAACCTGAGATGTTTAGACGCTGGAACTCAGACTTACGAGCGCTAGCCTCAGATACTGTGTGTAAGTACAGATCGCCAAGGAGGTTACGTATGGCTTTGGCTGCTGCTGGGTTATTCCCATCAGATTCACGCTCGTACAAGTTACGCAGACGTGCAACAGCCGCAAACATATCGCCGCCTTCACGGCTATAGGGTTCTTTCTCAAACGATTCAGCTATGTCGTAGTTGCCAGTAGCGTCCAACTGCTCAGCAATTTGGTCTGCTTCAGCCAAGGTTTCAGCAAACTGGACAACGTAGTGCGCTGGGTTAGACCGATTGTCTTCCAGCCATTTTTGAGATTCGCTGCCGTATACATACTCACCTTTGACCATTGGCCCAGCTTTTGCCTGTTCCTCATGGAACTTATACTCGGCAGACTTACCAACTACAACGTAATCCCCATACCGACCCATGTAGGCGTAGGGTTTGCTGCCATCCAAGCCCATCAACTTGGACTCACGGGCAATACGTAAGTTCTTCTCTTTGTTAAGTTCAGCGGTCAGGTCAGCATCGCCAAGGACATCGGCAGCCCGGTCAGCGTACTCACGGTTGATCGCATCAGTAACAGCTTTCTGCTTAGCCACCAAGGAGTCGTGACCTTGCTCGAATACGTCCTTAATTAATTTTTGAGCAGCGGCAGGGAAAGCATCAAACCGGGCTTTGAATCCGGGGTCAATCTTTGCCATGGTTGTGCCCACCATACGGGCATCAGGGTAGTAACCCCACAGACCTTCGCGGGTAGAGTCATGGATGTACTCATTCACACTTCCCCTACCAGTACCCTTTAAGTTCTCAGGCAGCTTGTCGTGCTGTTGAAGAATTTTCTCAATCTTGAGTTCGTGAGCAAGCCGAGTAGCCTGACGTGCGTATTGGGCAGTCAAGTAGTTCTGAGCCGACTTCATGTACTTAGTGGCAGCACCGATTACATCCTCAGTAATCATGGAAGCCAGCCCCGCCTTTTGCAGCGTGTGCATCAGGGTAGTAGTTACTGTCCGTGCAGCGGGTTGCCACTTGGACGGTAGTTTGCTGATCTGCTCCCGAGCATGTTCGTCGGCGGTCTTGCCATCAACACCAAACTTCATATATGAATTGCTGGCCTTATCGTAGACTAACTGAGTCTCAGGTGTAAAACCTTCAGCTTCGCCGGGGACTACTTGCCTACGCAGCATATCGTCGTATTGGCGACGGGCTTCTACATCACGGGCTTCAATCTCACCGGAAACCATGCGGTATAACCGTTCTTTGAACTCGCCTTCAGTACTGCCTAATACGCTAAGCATTTCACCTAGAGCCCTACGTGCTGCTTTATCTGTGTCCATCGTGCGTTGGACTGCTGCTCGTTCCTCATCAACAGTTTTAAAGTCACCGGTATCTCGGGCAACTACAGCCAAGTGCTTGGCCTCAATAGCATCACGATACTTAGCAATAGCTTCTTGGGCTTCAGGGCTTACATACCCAAATACATGGGAAGCTGCTGCAAATTTATTTGCCGCATTGACGTTAAACATATCCATTTCTGCTGGATTCGCCCCTTTACCAAAGCCCTCAATCTCTTGAATAGCGTGCTGGACTTCATGCAGTAATGCCGTAACCGGCGAATTCTGTACGGCAGCCATACGGATTTCTTGCTGCTCAGGTATAAATGCAGCGCTATTAGGCTCCATCTTTGGGTCTACAACTAATGTGTAACCAGTAAGCTGTGGATATAGCTTATACAAAGTTGGGTGGTCTAACAAGTTACCAAGTTTTCCAGTACCAAAAATAGGTAGGGGGGCTTTTAGGCTAGCATCTTTATCGGAAATTTCAGTGCGCCATTGACCATCAGCACCGCGTAGCCATCCGGTGTCGTACCAAATGTCAGAGCGCAACTCACCAGTTGCGTCCATCAGCTTGGCGTTGAGGAACCGGCCCTCTTCCTTTGGAGTCATGCCACGCTGGGCTAGTCCTTTAAGGCCAACAAAACCAAACTTCATGCGCTGTTTGTCAGCCGCAGTTTCGCTACCTACACGGAATATATTCTTGTCGTTGTAGATAACTGTGTTTTGGGTGCGGTTTGCTTGTTCCTTAGCCAAATCATTTTTTAAACTTGCAATATTTTCTTCCACCATTTTAATGGTAGCTACCCGTGCCTTCTCTGTCATTGGCGCTTGAGTAACTTCACTCCAGTGGTCAGCATCTCTATCTTTTAATGTAGCTAAGAATTTTTCATCATTTGCTATACGCTTAGCAAGAACATCAACAGCACCATTATTACGGCTTAACTGGTCAAAAAACTTGTGGCCTTTAATACCAACGTCGTCTAAATATTGGGAAACTTCTTTTTTAATTTTCAGTTTTGTTTTTTCGCTAGCATCATCCCAACGACCTGTATTTCCGGCTTCTTTGTAAAACTTAGCAAGCAAGGCTTTGTATACATCACCGCCAGTTTTAATTTGACTACGTATAGAACTCCATTCCCCAACTCGGTTGTAACCGCCACCAAATTGTATTTGCTTTATAAATTCTTTAACAATTTTGGGTTGGTCTGCAATTGGCGCATCCCAGTTAATCATTTCATTATCAGACACCGAAGTGTCTATACGCATCAACGAACCTTCTACTTTCTTTGGTTCAATACGCAATTCAGCACGACCCGGCGCTAGTAAAGACTCAGCCCCACTTAGAAGTTCTGATAACTGGCTAATAATACCTTGATAGTGTTCTGCGTTATTGCGCCCACCTCGGGGTAAACCACTTTTAACCCAGTCGTATGCGTCTTTAGCTTTAGCTAATTCTTTAGTCCAGTAGGGTACATACCGATTACGTAACTCGTCTTTCCAACCATTGTGGTGAACACCACCATGCTCTATTTGGGTTAGCACCATTTTTTCTTTTCGATTTAACGGCACTCCATTGGTAGGCTCAATTTGTAAACCTTTAACTCCTTGTGTTTTGCGGTTTACATCTTCTGTCCAGTAACCCTTGGCAACACCAACCTTTTGAGCAAGGTAAGTACCCCAACCAAACGCCTGTGCGCCTTCGCCACTATCCATAAACGCATGGTTGAACTTACGGAAGTCAGCGGCTGTGCCGTGCCATGTGCCGGTTATTTCTAAACGGGCAGCACCAAACGCTAAGTTAACAATGTCTTGGGCAGTCAAAGTTTCAGTTTTAAACCCCAGACGACGGATAGCAACTTTGAATGCAGCCCACAAGGTACGGAACCATGACTGGAGTGCAGCAGATTCTTTACCAGCAGCCGTAGGGTCAATACCCGATTGGACAGCTTCTTCAATAAAGTAGGCCAGCATTTCGGACTGACGGTCTTCTTCTGAAGTCTGAGCAGCTTCTACACGGGCTTGCGCTGCCTTGGCTAGCTTGGACTCTACTGAACCGTTATCAGCTTTGGCCCAAGTATCAATCTGAGAAGCCAGCTTGTCATAAACAATTTTAGGTAGCAGGTTTTCTAGCCCAAGGTGAGCACCTACTTCGTGCATAAACTTGGCACGCCCTTGGCCTTGCTCAATGCGGTTGGCAATCAAATATGCCTTCCCGTTGGCTGCTACACCATACGCACCTTTGTCACCCACGGCTTTACCTACAGCACGCAAATCTGCATCTGGGTGGCGAATAAGGTCGCTAACAGAGTCAACAATAATCAACTTGTTGCCAAGGATGTCAGCCCGGATAAAGTTCTTTATGTCTTTTGTTAGTTCGGCTGCGGTGTACGGGTTCTTGACTGCACGGGTTACACCGAACTTGGGTTGCTCTACCGTTTCAGTAGTTCCAGTAGCAGCCGATGCTTCCACCTTTTCGGCAGGGGCAGCCTTAACAACCGTGCTAAGTATCGTATTGGCAGCCGCAAGATTAGCAACCCCACGCTCTGCCACATCATCCCAGCGAATCTTTTCATCTTTGTTCAGTGTTGCATAAGGGGGCATCTGTGGGAACTGCTCAGCCAATGCTGTCCACTGCTCCTCAGCAGTTTTTATTTCTGGCTTGGCTTCTTCAGCAGGCTTGCTCTCTGCTTTGGCTTTACGTGTTCGGGCAGGCTTTTTGGGTTCGGCGTTAGCTTTGCCCACTTCTTCGCCACCTCCGGCTGGTTCTTGAACATCTCCCTCATCTGCGCTTTCGACTTGAACGGCATCTTCTTCCCCTTCGGTTTCACCTAACTCGGTGGCTTTTTCTTCTTTGTAAGTAGTAGTGACTTCGCCCGTCGCTCCGCGAGTCTTCTGCTCTTTCTCATAAAGTTTCCATGCAACAACCAACTGCTTGGCTATGCTGGCCTTACCTTCTACGTCTGTATCTGGGGTTGCAGCAAGCATTGCTTGTAGGTCTTCGGCTTTAGTAAGAGCTTTAGACTTACTGGAATCAACAGCGCCTTGGCTACCACCAGCAGAGTTAATAAACCCCATGGACTTGCCTTCACCGGACTCGCCGCCGTAAAGTTCCTCAGCCAATGGAATGGTTTTGTCAAAGTCTTGGTCGTTACTACCTTGCTCATCTTCTATAGTCTTACGAGTAAGAACTTTGCGTTCTGTTCGTTTGTATAAGTAACCAAAGTCTTGCGCAGTAATACCGCTTGGGAACTCAGGAAACTCAGTTGCACTCAATGCAACGTCCAACAAACGAGTACTAAAAGGCAACGCAGAAAGCTCTGTACCCGCAGCAGTTTCAAGTTTTTCTAACCTGTCTACACCCTTGGCGATTACGTCAGCAGGCAACGCGGGGTTAGCCGCTTTAATACGTGCTTCCCGGCGTGGGTATATTGTTGTTTCGACTTCTAACTCTTCGCTAGTATCATCAAAAGTGGTTTCTTTATTTCTAGCTGCCTTTGGCGCAGATTTTGTTTTCTCTAGCTTGGCTACTGATACAAGCAGTTCTTTTGTAGTTCCGTTTTGAAAATCTATAGTTACACGGGTTTCTGCATCATTACCAGCAAAACTTTTAACAACACCAGTGCCAAATTTAGGGTTGACTACAGTGTCTCCAACTTCTAACCCTTTGCGTTCAGCTTTAGTTTTTTCTTGAATTTGCGCAAGGTTTTCTTTTTCCTTGGCTTTTTTTGTTTCTTCGTCAGCACTAACTAATTGGCGTTCTTTTACCTTGTTTAATTTTTTCTTAGCTGTTTCAGGTAAGGCGTCTATCTCTGCCGCAACTTCGGGTGAAATACCCAAGTCGGTTTCTAAGCTAGCCTTAGCTTCTTTCTGTGCAGGTGATAGCGCTGGCTTCTCTGAAATGCCTAGCCGCAGTAGTGACCGACTAAGCGAACCAACGGCAAGCGCTGGCCTACCTAATCTTGCACGCTCAGCATTTACAGCCTTTTCTACTTCAGCCCGTGTTTTGCCCTCAAGCAAAATTGCTTCAACAGCACGCAACCGTTCTTCAAAGGTAATAAGGTTTTCGCCAGTATCCCCTTCCTCGGTTGCTTTTACGCCGCTGATTGCCCTTTTTAGTAAGGCATCGCGGATTGCGTCCCGACGTTCTGAGGAGATGTGGTTAAGGTCGGTTGCATAGTATTGGAGACGGGGGTTGTACTGTTCTGTGCTTGCTTGGACGCCATTAGTTCCGCTATCCACGGTTGATACCCCGGGCTGCCCGGTGACATCAGTACTTGCGGGCGCGGCTGTGCCTGTTTGAGTTGTTTCACTTGGTACTCCAATTACTTGCGGCGCATTGACATTACTACCATTGTCGGCGGCGATACTGGCGCTAGGCCGTATTCCTTCTCCTGATGGCTGTCCAGCTTGCTGGCTAATCGCTGTTCCAACGTCACTTCCTGTTCCGATGGGTTGAACTGCCCCGGGCTGTAAAAGCCCAGTGAGTCCGCTATCGACTTGGCCTGTTCCGCCTTGCTCTGGTACTGTTCCCAGCCCGGCAGGCACTTGCTTTGGCAGTTGCTGTTGTTGTCCATTTGATTTTCCTTTCGTGGGTTTAGGGGCTTGTGATGCAATATAACCTTCCGTGTCCTGACCAGTCAAGGCTTGGTGGATGGCATTGATGTGTACAAGGTTAGTACCCTTGGCTGATTGAGAAAGCGTATTTAGATTTTCAACAGCCTCAGCAACTGACCCGACGTGCCCAATCTGAAACTTGGTTGCGACAGCCATTACGGCTTCGACGCCTTTTTGTACAGATTTGGCAATGTTGTTAGGGTCAAAGTCAAACTTAACAATTTTGTTTTTCTTTAGGGGGTCTGTAACGCCTTTGTCAAGGCTAGCATCAGCTTGAAGAATGGCGTTCATTACAGCAGCGTCTTCTTTGTCTAGTTTTGCTGCAATAGGGCCAAGCGCGTCCGCAACTTGATTAATAGCCGCTACACTAAGAATGGGGCGGTTGAAGAACTGACCTACACTTGGATTTGCCCCACGCAGGCCGAACTGGTCAATTACTTTCTCACGTTGATCTTGAATCTGTTGTTGCTGCTGTGCAGCAAGGTCTGCTTGGGTTTGTGCCTGTGCTCCCTGAGCAACTGCCGTTGTACCGCCTACGACTGCTGGAGCCGATGGTGGCGTGATAGGTGCGCCTGTTTGGTTAGTGGGTGGCACAACTTGCACACCATCAATATCCACGCTACCGTCTTGTCTGTTAACTTTGATGCTTTCCTTACCCCCAACATTTACTTTGGTAGTACCCACAACTGGGCTATTAGATGGAGGAGCAGGCGGTGCAGTAACTGTAGTGCCGGGTGGCGCTGGCGGAGTTTGTCCAGTGATGGGAGTTCCGCTGGTCTGCGGTTGAGTAAAGGCCTGCTGGATATCATTACCTGATTTGAAGCCCTCACTTCGACGCCAGCCACCAAGACCACCGCCCATAGCACCGCCAAGGGCAGCGCCGCCAACAAAAGATTCCATGTACCGATCTTGGGCATCTTGGCTAAAAAACTGGGCTTTGTCATCTACAGCCATGCGACCTGCTTGGTTCATCATTTCCTGACCAGTTTCAGAGAAGCCTTCTTTAACACCTGTGCCTACAGCAGTTGCACCAGCACGAGCCAGCCCACCAGTAATGTTGCCGGGACGATCAAGGAAATCAATGGTGTTGCGGAATAAAGAACCACGGCCTAATGCACTTTCTACACCCACTACATTAAGTGCAGCATAAGGTACACCAAGAAGCGCTGCTGCGCCTATATCAGTTTTCCCACCAGTTTGTTCCCGCTGGTTGCCAAGGATATCGCCAACGGAGGAAGGGTAAGACTGAGCCGCTACGCCAACCTCTGACCCAATATCTAGGCTATGTTCAGCTTGTTTTACAGCCTGTGTTGCACGGGCAACTTCTGTAGCATCTCCAGCAGCCTTACCAGCTACCAAGGCAGCACGCGCCTCAGACAAAGCAGCACGAGTACCACCCATAAGGGCACGCGCCTCAAGACCGCCAGTCAGTGCTTCAACAGCGTAAGGTGCAGATTGGACAGCTAGGCCACCAAAATAGTTAAGCCCTTTCCCAACTGTATCTACTTCTTTGTAAGACTCAATAGCGCCCATATCTCTGGCGCGTGAAGAAGCCACTTGGGCTTGAAGTTCATTGGCCCGACGTTTTTCAGCTAGGTAGTTTTGAGCCCCACTAAGTCCAAGCCCACCGGCTATTTCTTCACCAACACCTTGTAGCCCGCCTACATAGTTACTTACAGAAGACGTTAGCCGTTTGGCTGCCATACCACCAGTTCCAACATCGTAGCCAAGTTCCCGCGCTACGTTAACAGGGTCAAGCTTTATTGAATCCGCATAAGACTTAATAAGGTCTTCGTCAGAAACATCATTCCAGTCTTTCCCGACAGCACCGCGAAGATCAGCAATTGAACGTATTGGCATAATTTAACCTTGCTACTTTGAAAGCATAGTAATCGCTATTTCACGTATTGATTTTTCTTTCATTCCTTTTGCAATTGGTAGCTCTCGTATTGCAGCCATTTCTTCCTTTATATCTTTCTCTGTAATATTTCGGGGTGTCTTTACATCCCCGGCAAGCCTTTTTTCGGCATTGGCTAGTGCTTGTGGAGTAACAGGAATTGCAGTAGCTTTTGGTAGTAGGGCAAGTTCACGGGTTAACGAATTAACATCTGCCTGCGCTGTTGCATCACCTCCAGCCAAACGCGCTTGTGCTTTATCAAGTTCCGCTTGGATAATACCCGGACGATCAGTATCCTTTAGTTGTTGCTCAACTTTTGATATTTTTGTTGAGCTAGTGGGGATAGCAGTGGTAGCAGCAGGAGCAGCAGGAGCAGCAGGAGCAGTTTTAGCAGCAGCTTCAGCAGCAGCTTTTTTAGCACGCCAAGCGGCAGACCCAAGAGGCGGATTATCAAGAGCTTCTTTGGCAGCAGCAGGCCCATATGGTGTATTACCAGCAACAGTAGATTCACCAGCTTGCTCTGTTGGGTTTAAAGCTGGGTTACTAGACATATCAATAGCAGATTTAGCACCGCCAGCACCATCACCAGCAGCAGGAGCACCCGTTTTCTTCATAGCGCTAGTATCAGGCATAGGCAAACCACCAGCGCCTTCAGCTCCATGCTGGGCTCGTATTTCCTGTATAAGTTGAGCCGGATTTAATTTACTAATAGGAAGCGGTAAATCTTTTGCGTCTTTAAAAAGTGTTGATGGTGAGCTACCAAACAAACCAACAAATTTCTCTTGGTCAGCAATTGGTATTTCAGGTTTAGGGGTTTTATTAGCACCCGTAGCTATAAGCAACCTAGAAAAATCGGTAGATTTAGTAGCCGCAGCAACTGCTGCTTTCTCAATAAGCGCAACACCTTTTTCACCTTTTTGTTCGGCGGGAGTTAACGCAGCATAAGCATCAAGGGATGGTTGCGCAGCTTCTCTAGCTTTTTCATCAGCTTTAAGCAGACTTTCTCGTAGCTTAGTAATTCCAGCTTCAGCATTGAAATAATTTGCATGACCAGTAGAAGCACCAGCAGCAGCATTTGCTTGGTTAGCTTGAGCACCAAAAAGGTTGGCTTTAATTTTTTCCGCAAGTTCGCCAGCCGTTGTAGCAGCATTAGACTGCGAAGCTTCGGCCTTCATACGCTCTGACACTGAGTTCATCTGCGCTATGTTGTAGTCCCGTTGGTTCTTCACAAAAGCATTAAGCTCTTCTGGGTTTCGGAATAACCCGCTGCTCACCATCTTGTCAGACAAACTTTTATTGAATTGTTCTTTTGCTGCGCCTTCTAATAGGCTTACAGCTTCGGCTGTACTATTAATAGTATGAAGCGTCTTACCGTCATTATCTTTAACAATGATATTGTTACCTACCAAGGATATATCGTGTTTAAAAGCTGTTTTAAGTTGTGAACCAAAGGTATCAACAAGTCCTTTCATGCCGCCAGTTTCAGCGGTAGTTTTAATCTTGTCTAAAGTATTTTTTGATTCCGTCATGACATCTTGTAAAGCGCCTTGGAATTTTTCGTCAAATGCTTGGTCAGTTTTTGCTTTTGTAAGTTTAAATTTATTTAGGTCTAAAGTTTGGCTACCTAATTCCAAATTTTGTTTTGCAGCAGCTATTTCAGCTTGAGACTTTTTAAGGCCCACAGCTTTTTCCATAGCCATTGGGTTACCAGCAGCGCCTGCTAATTGCTCGTACCGGTCTGCTGCTTTGTCGCCCGTCAGTGGTTGAACTGCGAAAGTTTTACCAGTCTCGTCTTGGCGAACAGTAGTCGTACCTAGCTGAGCAGCCTGTAAATTAGGTATAGCCGAAGCAATTTTCCCACCGGGGGCATTGACATCACCATACCCACGAAGAACCGCAGCTTGTTGCGCAGGGGTTATACCCGCTAAAGCTTGCTGGAAAGCAGCACGGTACTCAGGAGTGGTTGTATCTTCGTCAGCACGAGCCCCAATAGGAAGTGCGGCCCCAATATCCTGTACAGAAGTACCACCCTCAGTGGGTGTGTATGCTTGTTTAAGCAATGCTGCGGATTCTTGAGTTTGTCCATACAGTTCTTTTTCACGCAACATACGCTCACGCTCAAAACCTAGACGTTCAGCTTCTCTATCAGCCGCAGCTTTTGCAAGCGCAAGTTCTTGTTGAGTTTTATAAGAAGCCATACCCGCTTGGGCAACACCTCCAGCAAATGCGCCTAGATTAAATCCCATGATTCAGTACCTTTCCGTAATCGACCATTATGCTTTTTTGCTAAACAAGCTACCAATTGCTGCGCCGCCAGCAGGTGAACCAAGATATGCGCCACCAATTGCGCCAAGCATACTACCAAGACCGGCAGAAGATGCAGACTCAGCTTCCGTTTGTGCTTTAAACGCACCGACATCGGCTTGGTACTTCTGTACACCTAGCTGACCAATCGAATTCCAGCCAGCCATGTTTGAGCCAACACCAGCGTTGTAGGTAGTTGACGTGTTAGTAGCGTTACCTACAGAAGATTGACCGGCGGCAACACCTTGTACGTTTGCCCCAAGAGCAAGTCCAGTGGCAGCGTTACCTTGTGCTGGGAAGCCTGCATAGGCGTTGTACACATTGCTCAGTTTTTGCAGGCCGACTTCATGTGCGGCTTGGCGGGTCTGGTTCTGTGCTTGAGCTTGTGCGGCTGCGGTCATGACTGCATTGGCATTACTTTGCCCTGCGGCAACTCCAGAAGTGGGGTCAATGCCGTACCGTTGGTTACGCATCTCCATCTGTTGCCGTTGATTATCAGAAGCCGTGGCTACATCAGCACCAGCACGAAGCGCCATCTGTTCTTGGTAAGCAGGCTCGTTGTACTGCTCAGCCTCAGCCCGCATTTTTTCTAGTTGTGGTAGACCTTCAGTCTTAAAAAGGTCGTAATTTTCTTTTGCCCGAGCCTGCTGCTCTTTAGAGATTGTCTGATCTTGTTCATACGCACCTTGAAGCCTAGCTTCTTGGGCAGCCGTAGCTTTCTGAAGGTCAGGGTAGATTTGTGTCTTAAATGTATTCCACTGTTCGGTGGCTAGGTCAGACATTTGTTTTTGCGCAGCACCAATATTTGGGTCTGCTACCGGGGCGCTTGAATTACCTTTACTCATACTTTAATCCTCAGAAATCGGCACTCGTTTTTCAACATGCCGTAAATAACCATATTGGAGCCATCAAGGCAAGCGCCACGCAGGAGCCCCTCTCGCCTAAAACCTAAGTGTTCGTCAAACCGTTGTGCAATTAAGTTATCTTCACGTACAAGTCCAGTGATGCGGTGGCAGTTAAGTTGGATAAACGGGTACGCAAATGAACGCCACAGGAAATCCTTGGTCATCCAACGCTTACCCGGTATAGCCGCAACGTGCATCGAAATCGAAGCTCCTGTGTACATATTAAACGCAACACCTGCAATCAATTCACCGTCTTCTTCTAACCCTATCCCAATACTACCTGAGCCAAAACTGCCTTCATTTGTCTTGTCTGCTACCCAGCCAAGGACTCTTTCGTCTTGCCCATATACCACAGATTTCATAGGCGCGTATCTTACCCGCTTTGGTTGATTCTGGAAAGTATCTGATTAATTTTGGTAACCGCGTCTGCCAAAGTGGCAGTCGAGTCAAGTGCTTGTAGGGATACGGAGCCCGGACGTGCGCCAGTCATCAGTTCCACATTGGTTTTGATTGGCTCAATAACCCGAGCTATTTCTGGCGGGAGATTACCGGTAGCCGGGATTGACGGTTTTTTCATATTTGACGCAATTCCCCAATTCCGGTAGCCATCTTAAATTGCCGAATAGGCGCATTACCAGTCAGTTTGACTTCGTATACATAGTTTTTATTAACGGCAGGCAAACGAACAGGTTCTTGGTTAAGGACACCGTTTCCGTACAGTTGTGCATTGTCAGCATTAACAATTACGTTGACGTTTCTAACATCAGCAAGATCAGGTACAGGGGTCAAAGTACTTCCATTTAACAACATGCCATTTACTACTATTGAATTTACAGCACTTTTTAATGGTGTTCCGGCAGAAATAGCAACGGCCCAAAGAGCTTGATTTGCTGCAATAATTTCAGCAACAATTGCATTTGCTGCGGCTACGTCATCTATATAAGTCCAGTTAGCTTGTAGTTTAAAAGCCGCAAAATTTGTTGGGTTTGTCATTACAAATTTCTTGGATTTCCATTCAAAGAACAGATTATTTACCGGGTCAGTATCTAGTGAATAAATATAATTATCGTTAGGATTTATGTAGTAAACAATGGCTGTGGTACGGTCAATGTAGATACCTGCTGGCGCAAAATCAAGGTTGACTAAGGGCGGGTTATCCCCACGGGTAATGACTAAGGACGCTCCACCTGCTGCTGTTGGGTAGGAAACTATGTACATATTTTGGTAAATAGTACCAACCATAGATGTAGGATAGTACGTACTCCACTCGTCACGGGTAAATAATGCCCGTGTAACTACGTCTTGGCTACCCGGCCCAATAGACACAATTCCATTAGGGCTTGCATATAAAACGCCATACTGATCGCTAGCAATAGACTTCTTGGATGAGCAAGGCTCAAACAACGGCAGCTTTTCCTGTGTCATTGCCCCCGGAGTAGAACCGGAAATAATATACGGCCTGCCGGTTGTACCCACAACAAGGGATTGCCCAAAAACACCAAGCCCGACAATAGGGTCATTGACTGTTAGTGTGTATATTGAAGGCCAAGCGTGGGGAAGGTATGGCTCGCAGAACCAAATTTGGTTTGTTGTAAACCCAGCCAAGATGCCGTTAGGCATAGCTACTAGACCCTTAAGGGTGGAAGGTGGTGGTGTGTAATAGAACGAAGTGAGGATTACCCCGAGGTTGGCGGAAAGCACTGCATCTGAAAACGTACCTGTTGCTACACCCGTTGAAGGGGTAACAGTAACTTGACCAAGGTAATAATAATTTACAGCAGAAGTTCCGCCTACAGCCCGGTAAACACGAATAGCTGTAATGTTATACCCAGCAGAAGTTGTTGGCGCAGTACCAAAGGCACTGACCGTAACCGTTGCATTTGGTAATACATTTAATATAGTAGTTGGTGGGCTAGGTGCAGATTCTTCAAGTACTGACCCGAATGTATTTATGTATGTGTATACATAGACGCGATTTTCAGTTGGAGTCCCAGCGCCGCCAGCTTGCGCAAGTGTTGGCGCAACTGTAGGGGTAGTAACACCTAGTGGATATGAAGCATCAGGAAACGGCTTAGTACCTGCACCTGAAGTAGTTGCAGCAGCCCAATTGGTTTTCTTTGGAACCCCGTCACCTGTGTAGTAAACCCGAAAATCAGTTGTATCAGCTACAGGGCCGGGGACTATATCTACGTCAACAGTAAATTCTAACCATTGAAAAGCATTAAGGGTGGTGTTTTCTAACTTAAAAATAGTCGTAACGCCGGATTGCCCAAGCTGGTAAGCGGCTTTGGGCTTGCGCCATGGGCGAATTTCGCCTGACTGAAGCTTTACATTTGTTGCTGTCTGGGCTTGATTGGGGTTAAGCTCAGTTGGCCCGACGCGGGGGGCAATGCCAGAAAACTGTTCTAGTGTGATGTGCGACATAGCGCCCCCTAAGTCATATTATGCAGAAGCTGCTTCTACGTCAGCAGGTTTTTCAGCCTTGGGGCGTCCACGACGTGGTGCGCTTACGCTCTCAGCGGCTTCCAATTCTTCCAGCATAGCCTGTCCAGCTTCGTTAAGTTGGAATACACCGTCATACGTACCAAGGAACTTTCGGTCAGCCATAATGCCATGAATGATGTTCCCCGCCACAAATTCTGCCCCTGATGCTTCCATGAACTGGTCAAAAGTCATTGCCATAAGTAATCTCCGGTTGGTTAGAAAAGGGCTGGTTTACCCTAGAAACAAGGCGCGTTCGTCAATCCGACGATTTTGCAACCCTTTAAGGATTTTACCCCCACCCATACAATACTTCAAGAATTCTTCAGCAGCGCCTTCTTTGTCCCCGCGAAGCAGTTTTTGGCGAAGCGTACTACGCTGGAGTGTCCCAAGGCCCACGTTGAAAGAGAAGCTAGTAAGCCCATCAAACTGACCTTGTGTAAGAGGGACAGGACAGAACCGTTGGACTCCAAGTTCAAAACGCTGTAGGTCTGCTGTAAGAATTCCATTGACTTCCTCTATGCTGAATTGCCGGTCATCCTCTGGGCGCAATGAGAATCCGTCACGCTCTTCTAGCTTTAGGCGCCCCTGCTCTGGGTACAAAACGTGGCCCACGCAACAAGTCCAAAGTCGGGCAGGGCATCTATATGGCCTAAACCGAACACCTTCATGATGTTTAATTACTGCAATGGCTTTTAAACTAGTTTGCATTTATATCAATGTCCTGCTATAGTGTTGACACTATGAACCCAATAAAAGTTATTGAAAAAGGCGCTTCTTGGCTTGTTTACCAAGACGGAAGCATTTGGAACGAGGCCAGAACCCGCACGACTAAGCGTGTTCGCAATGGCATTGAACAAACTTTTACCAGCAATTTTCCATCCGTCAAGTTGTCCCCATTTTTGAACCGCAACGAGTATTTGGTGGTGTCTACATTGCAAAATGGTAAAAGGCCAAAAGTTTTTGTTCACCGCCTGATTGCAATGTGTTTTGTGTATGGGTATAAACCGCACCTTACTGTTAACCACATCAACGGCATTAAAACGGATAACAGGCCAGAAAATCTTGAATGGGTTTCTTTGGCTCAAAACACTAAACACGAGTGGGAAACTGGTCTTGTTGACTTGCGTGGAGAAAAACAACCAACCCACAAACTTACGCAACGACAAGTAATACATATTAGAAAAGCACTGCGTCTTGGTGTTCCCGCAAACTCTTTGTCCATTATTGCTAATGTAAGTCCATCCACCATTTACCTTATTGAACAAGGCAAACGCTGGGCGCACATTGTGGATGTTGACTGAATTCATTTCTTTTGCGTTTGTACGCACCCAACTTTGTACCCAAGTTCGCGCCACTCTTTTGCCGCCTTTTGGCAGGCGGACTCCATTTCAAAGTAGCCAACAACAAGGATACTGTTCATATTAATACCTGTGACCAACACAAGAGTCCAGATCATTTGCCGAAGGCTCGGCCCCCAAAATGGAACGCAATGATGCTGGCAAACAGCGCTTGGGTGTTGCTGTTCCACAGCTTTTCAGCCAGATCAGGGAAGGCCACTCCATGGTTGTATCCATAGACAAACAGGCCAACGTCCACAAACACTAGCAGGAAGAAGAATCCCAAAGTAATGAAACTACGCACGCCTGCCCGCAGGTTCTTCATCCACTGGCTTGTACCGTCGCCAAGGGATTCGTCGTGCTTGTAAATGGCGCTCATTTCAGCCACTTGGGCATTGACTAGGTTTTCTGTAGCCTTGGCAGTCGTTTCCATTTCTAGCTGGGCGCTGTGTATCTGCTCTATCCGTTCTTGCGCTTCAAAGCCCGCTTTGCGTAACTCTAGTTCGCGCTCAATCTGCATCTGAGCCAGCGCCAATTCATGCTTTTTGTCGGCTCGGTCTTGGAAAAAGTCCAGCAGCTTGGGCAAGCCGCCCATCAGGAAGGAGATCAGTGTGGATAGGATAGTCAGCATGGTTTAGTCCTTCCCGGTCAGGGATTTGATTTTGTTG
>Ga0209084_1001980_pt1 | contig 16462 bp, 13 predicted proteins | sample C_130820_MF_Meta_FD_187309 | JGI IMG/M metagenome (GOLD analysis project Ga0209084, IMG submission 187309) | Freshwater microbial communities from Lake Croche, Canada to study carbon cycling - C_130820_MF_MetaG (SPAdes) (version 2) | ecosystem: Environmental > Aquatic > Freshwater > Lake... | reverse complement strand
GTACATACTTTGAGCGTCGGGGAGATGCAGCGGGTCGAGATCATCCGCGCTTTGCTGAGTGAGCCCAAGTTGTTGATACTGGACGAGCCTACCTCTGTGTTAACCCCTCAGGCCGTTGAAAAACTGTTTGTGGTGTTGCACAAATTGGTGAGTCAGGGTTGCAGCATTGTGTACATCTCGCATAAGCTGCACGAAATTCGGGCACTGTGCAGTGCCTGTACCGTGTTGCGTGGCGGTCAGGTGACCGGTGTGTGCGACCCCCGGGAAGAATCCAATGCATCGCTCAGCCGTTTGATGATTGGTGCGGAGCCACCCGCTTTGACGCGCACGCCCAAAACGCCAGGCGCTGTCATGCTGTCCGTTAACCAGCTGCAGCTTGCGACGGAGGATCCCTTTGGTGTGGACCTTGAAAACATGACTTTGCAAGTGCGCAGCGGCGAGGTGGTGGGCCTGGCCGGGGTGTCGGGCAATGGGCAGCGCGAATTGCTGTGGGCATTGTCAGGTGAAGACACCCGCACAGACCCCGCTGTGATTGAGGTAGCAGGTCAGCCTGCAGGTCATTACGGTCCTCAGGCGCGTCGTCGGCTGGGTTTGCACTTTGTGCCTGAAGAACGCTTGGGCCGCGGTGCAGTGCCGACTTTGAGTCTGGCGCACAACCTGCTGCTCACGCGCAGCGAAGCGCTGGCCACCGGTGGTTGGATTCGCATGGGCATGCTGGCCGAGCAGGCTCGCAGCGTGATTGCGCGCTTCAATGTGAAAGCGGCCGGTCCCGGCGCAACTGCGCGGTCGCTGTCGGGGGGCAATTTGCAAAAATTCATTGTGGGCCGAGAAATCAGCGCGGCGCCTGCTTTGCTCATCGTTTCTCAACCCACTTGGGGTGTGGATGTGGGCGCGGCGGCACAGATCCGCGCCGAGATACTGGCTTTGCGCGACGCGGGTTGCGCGGTGCTGGTGGTGAGTGAGGAGTTGGAGGAGTTGTTTGAAATTTCTGACCGTCTGCATGTGATGGCCAAAGGGCGTTTGTCGCCCTCGCTGCCCAGGGCCGAGGCCACTGTGGCGCTGATGGGCGAATGGATGAGCGGCCTGTGGCCTGGCAATACGGTGGAGGCCACGCATGCTCAAGCTTGAAGCCCGGCCCGAAGCTTCCAAGTTGTGGGGCTACGCTTCGCCGGTGTTGGCTTTGTTATTGACCGTATTGGTCGGTGTGGCCATCTTCATGGCCTTGGGCAAAGACCCGGTGCGTGGGCTGCAAATGTTCTTTTGGGAGCCGGTCAAATCGGCCTACGCCTTGGGCGAGTTGATGGTCAAAGCCACGCCGCTGCTGGTGATTGCCTTGGGCTTGGGGGTGTGCTACCGCTCTAATGTCTGGAACATTGGCGCAGAAGGTCAATTTGTCATGGGCGCGGTGGCCGCGGGCGGTGTGGCGCTGTTGGCCGATGCCACGACGGGTCGCTGGATCGTGGTGGCGATAGTGTTGGCAGGTATTCTGGGGGGCTTGCTCTGGGCAGGCTTGGTGGCGCTGCTGCGGGACCGTTTCAATGCCAATGAAATTCTGGTCAGCCTGATGCTGGTGTATGTGGCCGACATGGTGCTCAGCTACTTGGTTTATGGCCCCTGGAAAGATCCTGCAGGCTACAACTTTCCGCAGAGCAAAACCTTTGAGTCTGTGACACAAATTCCGCGTTTGATGTCTGGCTCGCGTGTGAGTGTGGGCCTGCTCATCGCCTTCGCGGGTGTGGGCCTGATGTGGGTCTATTTGTTTCGCACCCGTGCAGGCTTTGCCCAGCAGGTGGGCGGCTTGGCACCTGCCGCAGCGCGCTATGCCGGTTTTTCATCGCGCCAGGCTTTGTGGGTGGCGCTGCTCGTGTCGGGTGGCGCGGCGGGGCTGGCCGGTGCGCTGGAGGTGGCCGGGCCGATTGGCCAACTGACGCCGTATGTGCCTGCAGGCTATGGTTTTGCGGCCATCATCGTGGCCTATGTGGGGCGCTTGCATCCGGTGGGCATGGTGTTTTCAGCGGTGCTGATGAGCATGTTCTACATCGGTGGTGAGTTGGCGCAGTCGCGCTTGGGCCTGCCCAAGTCCATCACCGGCGTGTTTCAAGGCTTGTTGTTGTTCAGCTTGCTGGCGTGTGACACGCTGGTAGCGTATCGCCTGCGTTGGCTGAGCCGGAGGGCTTGATGGAATCGTACGCATTGTTGATGGCGGCCACGCTGAACGCGGGGACGGTGCTGGCGCTGGCGGCTTTGGGTTTGCTCATCAATGAAAAAGCGGGCATCGTGAATCTGGGCGCCGAAGGTCTCATGCTGTGCGCTGCCATTGCTGGTTTTGCGACAGTGGTCCACACCGGCAATGACCTGCTCGGTTTTGCGGCGGGCATGGGGGCTGGTGCGGTTCTGGCGGCTGTATTCGGTCTGTTGGTCATCTGGCTGGGCACCAACCAATACGCGACCGGTCTGGCGCTGAGTTTGTTTGGCGTGGGTTTTTCCGCATTTGTGGGTATTGGTTATGTGCAAGAAAAATTACCAACCCGGCCACAATTTGAAGTGCCATGGTTGGCCGACATTCCGCTGATTGGCCCTGCACTCTTTCGCCAGCATCCGCTGGTTTATGGTGCCATGGCCTTGGCGGTGGCAATGATTTGGTTTTTGTACCGCACCCGCACCGGCTTGGTGCTGCGCTCGGTGGGCGAGTCGCCGGAGTCCGCGCATGCCTTGGGCTACAACGTCAGGCGCATCCGCATGGCCGCTGTGGTGACTGGTGGCGCGCTGTGTGGATTGGCCGGGGCGTATATCTCAGTGATTTACACCCCGTTGTGGGTGGAAGGCATGGTGGCCGGCAAAGGCTGGATCGCCCTGGCCTTGACCACCTTTGCCACTTGGCGCCCGGCACGCGTTTTGCTGGGTGCTTATCTGTTCGGTGGCGTGACCATGCTGCAGTTTCATTTGCAAGGCACGGGCGTGGATGTGCCCAGCCAATTGCTCACCGCGCTGCCGTATGTGGCGACCATTGTGGTGTTGGCCTCGATATCACGAAATCCGGTTTGGATTCGGGTCAATATGCCTACATCGCTAGGAAAACCCTTTCATCCGGGTTCATAATTATTCTTTTGTTGTTTTCTCGTGTGCAACCCTGTTCATTCTTTAAGGAATTTTTCATGACAGACTTGACCAAGCGTTCGATCTTCAAAACTGTGGCCTTGTCCGCCGTGGCTGCCGCCGCTGCCCTGACTTTGCTCGGCTGCGGTAAAAAAGAAGAAGCGCCTAAAGCCGAAGCGCCCGCTGCCAAAGTGGAGCCTTTGAAAGTGGCGTTTGCCTATGTCGGCCCCGTGGGCGACGGCGGCTGGACTTTTGCGCACGACAACGCCCGCAAGGCCGTTGAAAAAGAATTTGGCGACAAAATCGTCACCAGCTTTGTCGAAAAAGTGCCTGAAAGCGCTGATGCAGAACGCGTCTTTCGTGACATGGCCAGCCAGGGCAACAAGCTGATTTTCGGCACCACCTTCGGTTACATGGAGCCGATGCTCAAAGTGTCCGCAGACATCAAGGATGTGAAGTTTGAACATGCCACCGGTTACAAAACCGCTGACAACCTGCGCACCTACGACAGCCGCACCTACGAGGGCGCTTACATGGCGGGCGTGATCGCAGGCAAGATGACCAAATCCAACACCTTGGGTGTGGTGGCCTCTGTGCCGATTCCTGAAGTGGTCCGCAACATCAACAGCTTCACCTTGGGCGCGCAATCTGTGAACCCGAAAGTCAAGACCAAAGTGGTGTGGGTCAACGAGTGGTTCAACCCACCGAAAGAAACCGAAGCGGCCACCGCTTTGATCAATGGCGGCGCTGACGTGCTGATGCAAAACACCGACTCGCCTGCCGTGTTGCAAACTGCTGAGAAAATGGGCAAGCGCGCCTTCGGTTGGGACTCCGACATGACGGCCTACGGCCCCAAGGCCCACCTGGGTTCGGCGGTGATCAACTGGGCCCCTTACTACATCAAAGCCGTGGGTGAGGCACTCGAAGGCAAGTGGGCTACCGGCCAAAGCTGGTGGGGCGTGAAGGAAGGTGCCATCGACATGGTGTCGGTGGCCGCTGACGTGCCCGAAGATACGAAGAAGAAAGTGGATGAAATCAAAGCCGGTCTGAAAGACGGCAGCTTCAGCATTTGGAAAGGTCCTATCGTGGGACAAGACGGCAAAGAAGTGCTGGCCAAAGACGTTATGGCTGACGACAAGTTCATGGGCGGCATCATGTTCTACGTCAAAGGCGTGGAAGGCAAAATTCCTGGTGGCAAATAAACCTGCAGAACCCATTAAGCCGCGCAGTTCCAACTCTGGTTCTTAGGGTTGTCATTCCGGACTTGATCCGGAACCCAAAGCCGCCCGATGCAAGTCAGGCGGCTTTCTTCATTGCCGCGCGTAACATAGGGCTACTTATCGGGAGAAATAGATGTTCAAAGTCCACGCGATTGCCCCTCACCGTCTGCCCTCGTTACTCAAGGCCATGCCCAAGGCCGAGTTGCACATTCATATTGAAGGATCGCTCGAGCCTGAATTGATCTTTGCGCTGGCCAAGCGCAATGGACTGAGCTTGCCTTATGCCAACGTAGAGGCCTTGCGCGGTGCCTATGCCTTCAGCAATTTGCAAAGTTTTCTGGATGTGTATTACGCCGGTGCCAGCGTTCTGCTGCACGAGCAGGATTTTTATGACATGGCCATGGCCTATTTTGCAAAGGCCGCTGCCGACCATGTGGTGCGCGCAGAATTGTTTTTTGACCCTCAAACCCACACCTCCCGCGGCGTCGCCATGGGTGCCGTCATTGAAGGCCTGCACCGGGCCTGCCTGGATGCGCAGACCCAATGGGGCATCAGTGCCGATTTGATTTTGTGTTTTCTGCGCCACCTGTCTGAATCAGATGCGATGGCCACATTGGAAGAAGCCTTGCCTTGGCAAGACCAATTCATCGGCGTGGGGCTCGATTCAAGCGAGTTGGGGCATCCGCCTGAAAAGTTTGCCCGCGTATTTGCCCGCGCCCGTGAGTTGGGTTTGCATGTGGTGGCCCACGCAGGCGAGGAAGGGCCGCCCGCTTACATCTGGAGCGCACTCGACACTTTGAACGTCGAACGCATTGACCATGGCGTGCAGGCGATTCACGATGCACCCCTCATGAAGCGCCTGGCCGACACCCAAATGCCGTTGACAGTCTGTCCCTTGTCGAACCTCAAACTGTGTGTTTTTAAGAACTTGAGCGATCACACAGTGGGTCAGATGCTCGATGCCGGGTTGTGCGTGACCCTCAACTCTGATGACCCTGCTTATTTTGGTGGTTACCTGAACGACAATTACCTGCAGACCTTTGCCGCCTTGCATCTGGGGGGGCAACATGCCTACAAGCTCGCCGCCAACAGCATTCAGGCCAGCTTTGCCACAGAGGAGAAAAAGCACGTCTGGATGCACGAACTCAAACAATGCTTTCAGGGTTTTTCTGAGCAGGATTGAGATTACTTTTTTTCTGCAGCCTTCTTGTCCACCCCCGCATAGTCCCCGGCGTACACATGCAAGAACTTCGCGGGGTCGATGTATTTGCGCAAGGCAGCATTCACTTCGGCCAGGCTGGCTTTTTCAATCGCTGCATCTATTTGTTCAGTGAAGGCCATGGTCCGCCCTGTGTTCAATTGGCTGGCCAGGCCAGCGGCGAGTGATGCGTCTTGGGCACGCGAGATTTTGCGCTCTTCTTGCAAAGATTTTTTGGCGTCACTCAGTTCTTGTTCGGTCACGCCGTCCTTGATCAATTGGGCCAGTTCTTCACGCACGCCGGTTTTGAGTTTGTCCAGGTTGTTCGGGGCATAGATGGCATAGAGCTTGAGCATGCCGACCGCTTCGAAGGCGCTGACCGACAGGCCGCTGCCTGCCCCGTAGCTGATGCCGTCTTTTTGACGCAAGCGGTCAAACAAGCGTGACTTGACGCCGCCGCCCAGCACGTTGTTGGCCAACATCAGGGGGATGTAGTCGGGCATGTCGTCTTTCAGGGCAACAGGCAAGGCTGCCAGGTAAAAGGCGTTGGCTTTGTCGGGTGCCTGCAAGGAGGTTTCGCCGGGTTTGGCGTTGCGCGGCAGGCTGCTCAGGCGTTCGTAATGGGCTTTGCTTTTCCAGTTGCCAAACAGGGTTTGAAGCTGGGTTTGCACCGCTGTGGCGTCAAAGTCACCGACCATCGCAAATTCGGCGTGGTCTGCACCATAAAACTGGGCATGGAAGCGTTTGATTTCTTCCAGTTTGACCGCTTTCAAGCGGGCCGTCATCTCGTCAAAACTGAGCGTTGCGCGGACGTCCCCTTTGCGGTAAACGTCCATGGCTTGGGCAACGGCTTGCGAGCCTAGGCCTTGGGGTTCGTTACGCTGGTTGTCGATTTGCGCCAGGTTTTCTTTCACCACCATGTCGAGCTCGGCCGCTGGAAATGCGGGGGTGCGCAGCGCATCGCGCACCAGATCCAGGACTTGGGGTAAATTTTTACGCAGGGTGTCAAAGCGCACCGTCACGTTTTGGCCACCGCCAGAGATGCTGAGTTGGGTTTTGAGCTCGTCCAGTTTGGCTGCAATGTCTGCGCGGTTCATTTTCACCGTGCCGCGCAGCAGCAGGTCGGCCACCAGACTGGAGGTGATGGTTTGGCCAAACAGGTTTTTCTCATCGCCTAGGCTCAGACGCAGGGTGCCGCTGACGGTTTCACCGCGTGTTTTTTTCGGCGTCAGGGCCAGCTTCATGCCGTTGCTCAGGCTGGTGCGCAGGGTCCGTTTTTCGATGTTGGCAGGTGTGACATCAAAATTTTCGCCTTCGCTTACGGCGGCGCGGCCTTGGTAGTTTTCAACCAGCTGAGCCACGTTGACCGCTGCGGGCGGGGTGATGCGGTCAGGTGTCTTGGTGGGCAAAAACTGACCAAAGGTGCGGTTGCTTTCCTTGAAGTAGTTTTGCGCCACGCGTTGCACATCTTTTGGAGTCAGCGCTTCGATGCGGTCGCGGCTTAAAAAGAACAGCCGCCAGTCGCCATTGGCCATCGACTCAGACAGTTGCACGGCGAGTTTTTCGGGGTCGTTGAGGGTCTTGTCGATGTCGCTGAGCAAGCTGGCTTTGGCGCGGCGCAATTCGATGTCAGTGATCGGTGTTTTTTGGATGTTTTCCAGGCTGTCGAGCATGACTTTGCGCACGTCGATCAGTTTTTGGTCTTTGCTCAACTCGCTCATGAAAATCACATAGCCCGTCTCTGCCAGCTCAAAATTCCAAGGGCTGATGGAGACGGCTTTTTTGCCTTGCACCAGGCTTTTGTGCAAGCGCCCGTTGGGTGTGCCCGCCAAAATTTCGCTGAGCACCGCAATCGCAGCCGCATCAGGGTGGCTGCCGGCCGCCGTGTGGTACAGCACGCCCACCAATGGGGTGTCGCCCACTCGGCTCACAGTCACTTCGCGAGGGCCGTCTTGCACCGGGTCTTGCGTGTAGGTGACGGGCAGGGCGCGGGTGGGAGTGGGAATGGCGCCGTAAATCCGCTGAATTTGCGCCAGTGTGGTGGTGGCATCGAACTTACCAGCCACCAGCAGTACGGCGTTGTCAGGCTGGTAGTACCGTCGGTAAAAGGCTTGCAGGTTTTCAATCTTGACGTTTTCGACATCGGTGCGTGCACCGATCGTGCTTTTGCCGTAGTTATGCCAGTCGAATGCGGTAGAGGCCATGCGCTGCCAAAGTGATTGAGCGGGGTTGTTTTCGCCCGACTCCATTTCGTTGCGCACAACCGAAAATTCGGTGTCCAGGTCCTTGCGGGCGACCAGGCTGTTGACCATGCGGTCGGCCTCCATCTCAAGCGCCCAGGTCAGGTTGTCTTCGTTGGCGGGAAAGGTTTCAAAGTAGTTGGTGCGGTCGTAAAACGTGGTGCCATTGAAATGCATGCCGCGCTTGCCCAACTCTTGCATGATGTTGCCGCGCGTGGGCGTGCCTTTAAAGACCATGTGCTCCAGCAAGTGGGCCATACCGGTTTCGCCGTAATTTTCGTGTCGACTGCCCACCAGGTAAGTGATGTTGACGGTGGTCGTGGGCTTGGACGCATCAGGGGCCAACAGGACACGCAGGCCATTGGCCAGACGGTATTCAGTGATGCCCTCGACTTGTGTGATGCGTTGAGGGGTTGCTGCCGAAAGCACACTGACTGCGTCAGGTGCTTGCGCTTGCGCAGACCCATGTAAAACGCCCAATGCGGCGGCAGTGATCACGGCAACGGCGGTGAAACGCATGCAAACTCTCCCTGTCATTTAAGTGCTCACCTTATACACCTGCCCAATGTGTTTTCAAGACATTGCCACACAAAGCCAAGGCTGTATGCGCTTCGCGAATCAGTTTGCCCATGGTCACGAAGCCATGTATCTGGCGCTCAAAACACACGTACTGCGTGTCGACCCCGGCTTGGGACAGGGCGTTGGCATACAAACGACCTTCGTCGCGCAGGGGGTCAAAACCAGCTGTCAGCACCAAAGCGGCGGGCAGCCCGGCAAGCGACTCGGCCATCAGGGGCGATGCACGCCAGTCGTCGGCATGGTGGTCTTGACTCAAATAGTTGGCGGTGTACCAGCGCATCGAATCTTTCGTGAGCATGTAGCCTTGCCCATTGGTATGGTAGGAAGGTGTGTCAGGGCGCATAGTGACTGCAGGATATATGAGTAACTGGAAATTGGGATGTGCCGCTTGTTCACGAAGGCCCAAGCACATAGCAGCCGCAATGTTTCCGCCCGCACTGTCACCACCGACGGCAATGCGTGCAGGGTCAATGTGCAGTGAGGCTGCATTGGTAACTGCCCATCGAAAGGAGGCTATTGCATCGTCATAAGCCGCCGGGAAGGGGGCCTCTGGACCCAAGCGGTAGTCCACCGAAAAAACAGCGCTGCCTGCAGCGTTGCACAAGGCGCGGCAGACCACGTCGTGGGTTTCAATGTCGCCCACGGTCCAACCGCCGCCATGAAAATACAAAAGTGCGGGCAGCGTTTCTTGCGGCTGACTGCCCACAGGACGGTATTCGCGCACAGCGATGGAAACGCCGCTGTGCAACAGGGTGTGGTCATGCGTGGCCGCAACAGCTGTGGCTCCGGGTTGACTCAGAGATCGGCGCTGCAAATAGGCTTGCCTTGCCTGAGGCGCGGTGAGGGTGTGCGCGGGTGGCACACCTTGGGCGGCCATGAGTTCCAAAAATTGACGGGCTTGGGGGTCGAGCATGGTGACGTCTCCTGAAGTGTGTTGTTGGACTGAATCAGATTTGACTTTAATGCAGTTGCAAGAGGCGGGCTGTCATGTCTGTAAAATACGTTGCAAGGTTCGTGCTCCGGCGGGCTTTGCTTTTGATAAATCCGGAGCCATGTAGAGGACTACCATGTATAAAAACCTCGCAGCCGCTTTCGCGGCCGCTTGTTTATTTTCGCTTCCCCCATCCACATCTGCGCAGCCGCTTAAAGTTGGCTTTGTCTATGTTTCGCCCATTACAGAGGCCGGCTGGACGCGCCAACATGAAGAGGGCCGCAAAGCCGTTGCCAAGGCCTTGGGGGCTTCTGTGCAAACCACTTTTGTGGAAAACGTCCCTGAAGGCGCAGACGCCGAACGGGTGATACGGGATTTGGCCCGTGAGGGCCACAAAATCATCTTCACCCCCAGTTTTGGCTACATGGAGCCGACGCTCAAAGTGGCGCAAGAGTTTCCGGATGTGAAGTTCGAGTCCATCACCGGCTACAAAACGGCCCCCAATGTGGCGGTGGCCAATGCCCGCTATTACGAAGGCCGTTATTTAGCCGGTGTGGCCGCCGGGCGCATGACGCAAAGCAATTTAGCAGGCTATGTGGCGGGCTTTCCGATACCTGAAGTGTTGCAGGGCATCAATGCGTTCACGTTGGGCATGCGCTCGGTCAATCCACGCGCACAGGTCAAAGTGGTTTGGCTCAACACCTGGTTTGATCCCGCCAAAGAACGAGATGCGGCCATGGCTTTGTTCAATCAAAAAGTGGATGTGATTGCTTTTCACACGGCCTCCACGGCAGTGATGGCGGCTGCGCAAGAGCGCGGCAAGATGGCGGTGGCCTACCATTCAGACATGCGCAAAGTCGCACCCGATGCGCAGATTATGGCGGTGACCCACGAGTGGGGGGCCTACTACACCTCGCGTGTCAGGGCGTTGCAGCAAGGGCAATGGCAATCTGGCACTGTGTGGGGCGGCATGAAAGAGGGCATGGTCCGGGTGGGCGACTTTGGCCCCAAGGTCCCCAAAGCCGTGCAAGCCGAGGTGCTGGCCAAGCAAAAAGAAGTGGCCAGTGGCAAGCTTCAACCCTTTGCGGGCCCGATTACCGACAACGAAGGCAAGCTGGTGATGCCCTCCGGTCAGGTTTTATCGGACGCAGAGATCCTTAGCATGAATTTTTTGGTGGCAGGTGTGCAAGGCAAGGTCACCAAATAAGCGCCTAACCCGCTGATGCAAAGAGACTGCAAGGTCGGTCGAAATCAGTCTCTTTAAAAATGCCCTCTTGACTTAATTAACGTTTTAGTTAATTATGAAGACATGAAAGAAAAAGTCATCTCCCTTTCCACAAGGACCAGAGACTCGGAGAGATCCCGGTCAGTGATTCTGCAATCGGCCTTAGAGGAGTTTGCGCTTCACGGCTTGGGCGGCGCTCGTATTGACCGTATTGCAGAGCGATCTAATTTGAATAAGCGCCTGATTTACTATTATTTTTCTGATAAGGATCAGTTGTTTCAAGCTGTTTTAGAGGCCGCTTATCAAAAAATTCGGGAAAGCGAGCGGCAGCTCAATCTGGAATCACTTCAGCCTTCAACAGCTGTCCGTAAACTGGTTGAGTTTACCTGGAACTATTACCTGGAAAATCCAGAGTTTTTGACTCTGTTGAACAGTGCCAATTTGCATAAAGGAAGGCACATTGAGGAGTCCTCTAATGTCTTGACATTGAACTCGCCACTGATAGAGCTACTTGGAGAAATATTGGAAAAAGGGCGTCTTTCTGGGGAATTTAGGGGGGGGATTGACCCTCTCCAACTGTACGTATCGATCGCAGGTCTTTCATACTTCTATCTCTCAAACAATTCAACGCTCTCCTTTATTTTTGGAAGAAATTTGATGACCCCCAAAGCCAAGAGCGAAAGGCTTTCGCATATGTGTGAAGTCATACTAGGGTATGTCCTAAGGGGCTAGCACGGTTTAAGTATTGACAACATCACTCTGCCTCATATAATTCACCAATTGGTTAATTAAATTTCTTTTGAAAATTTTGATTGGAGTCCAAAAATGAGTCAAGGCGTGCAAGTCCAAGCTTGCTTAAGCGATTCAGCGGCTTTTATGTACCATCAGGTAGGTCATTTAACGGTACCAGGCGTCTTTGCTGCAGAGGACATGGATGACACCATCAAAGATATTGAGTTGTGGGGTGAGCAATTTTTAGCTGACTTGGCTCCTGATCGAATAAGTTGGTATGTTGATGGGGGTATTACTGCGCGTACAGTGCTACGCAAACTGGATAACCCGCATGCTCATCGTGAGCAAATATTGAAAATTGCAAGCAATCCAAAATTAGTTGGCTTGGTTGAAACGCTGATCGGAAAGGGCGTTTCAGTTTACTTCAGTCAAATATTTTTCAAAGGCCCCGAGGGTGGAGGGCCAAAGCCAGCGCATCAAGACAATTATTATTTCGGTCCTACGCGTATTGATGGCGTGATAACTGCTTGGATCGCATTGGACGATTCCACCTTAGAGAATGGCTGTCTCTATTTCGGGGATGGTACCAATTTGGGGCCAGTCTATCCTCACGTTGCTCCTCCCGATGAACCCTATAACCTGCAACTCCCAGCAGAAATATTAGACCTTCAGCCCATGTCGCCTGCGCCAGTCTCTAAAGGGGGGGTATCGTTTCATCATGGAAATACGTTCCATCAAAGCAGCACGAACATGTCAACTAAATGGCGTCGAGCTTGTGCATTGCACTATGTCCGAAATGATGTTGAGTTTGCTCATCCTGCATTGCCTTACGACCACGGTTTAAAAAGAAAAATTACAAGTTAATTACTATGAAAAGTATCCTAACTTCTCAGTGGTTGAGGCCTGTCTTACTGATCATCATGATTTTGATAGGCTGGGATCTGCTCATCCGTATATTTAAGGTTCCTCCTTACCTTATTCCTACTCCCTTGAGTGTTGTTGGGCAACTTTGGAACGAATGGCCGATGCTTGTCAAGGAGTCTGCCCCAACGACTTGGGCGACTTTAGGTGGATTTGCACTTTCTGTATTGATTGGTGTACCCATTGCAATGTTGATTTCATATTCAAAACTTGTAGAAAGTTTTGTGTACCCCTTACTGGTCTTCTCGCAGTCTATTCCAAAGATTGCAGTTGCCCCCCTTTTTGTAGTTTGGTTTGGTTTTGGAATAATTCCAAAAATCATTGTTGCATTTTTACTTGGCGTTTTTCCAGTTGTTGTGTCTACAGTGATGGGGTTCAAATCGGTAGAGCAAGATATGGTTGACCTGGCCAGATCAATGGGCAGTACAAGGATGCAAATGTTTTTCAAAATAAATTTACCTCAAGCTTTACCCGCTATTTTTGCAGGAATGAAGGTTTCAATCACTTTGGCTGTTGTCGGAGCGGTGGTGGGCGAGTTCGTTGGTTCGAATTCGGGAATAGGCTATGTTCTTCAAAAAGCAAATGGTAATTTTGACCTCCCTTTGATGTTCGCAGCATTGGTTGTTTTATCGATGATTGGCGTAATTTTATTTGCACTGCTTGACGTGATAGAGCGTTTGATGATTCCATGGCATGCATCGCAAAGGAATGATTTTCAATCAGTCGTTTAGTAACAAGTTTGAGTTTAAGTTAACAACCCCTAAAGGAGACAATCCATGAAACGCAGAAGTATTGCCTTATCCGTCATCAGTTTTCTCGCCATATCGTTGTTCTGTTCTAGTGCAGTAGCACAGCAAAAAGAAAAAATATCCCTCATGCTCAATTGGTATTTGTACAGTGAGCATGCTCCATTTTTCTTAGGTAAAGAAAAAGGATATTTTGAAGCTGAGGGGATTGATTTGGACATTCAGGAGGGCCGAGGATCTGGCCCCACAATTCAAGCTGTTGCTGCCAAGTCAGTCCCATTTGGATACGCGGATGTAAGCACCATGATCAAGGTTGCTTCAAAGGGCGCTCCAGTGAAGGCCGTTGGCGTTGCCCTGCAAAAGAGCCCTATGTCAGTCATGGGACTGTCTGAGAAAAATATTAAAAAACCTGAAGACATAAAAGGCAAAACAGTCGCCATGACTCCGGGAGACTCCATGTCTCAGATTTGGCCTTTATTTCTGAAGAAAACTGGGCTTAAAGAAGGTGATTACAAAGTCGTTTCAGGCGATGGCCAAACAAAGCTCAATGCTGTGATCAATGGTCAAGCAGATCTTTTGCTTGGGTACTTGATGGATCAAAATATAAAAATTCAAGATGCGACTAAAAAACCAGTGACAGTTATTCCGTTCGCGGATTATGGAATAAATATGGTTGTATCTGGAATTATTGCGCACAAAGATATGCTGAAAGATAAACCCGATTTAGTGAAAAAATTCATGCGTGCCGCGACTCGTTCTTTTGAAGATGCAACAAAAAATCCGGAGGCGGCCGTTGATGCAATGTTAAAAGCTAATGCCAAGGCTGGCCAACGGGATTCGCTGATTGTTGGACTCAAGCTGACAACACCTTTGTATCACACATCAGAGACAGAAAAACTGCGCCCCTTTAGAGTCTCGCCTAAAGATATGAAGGAGTCGTTTGAAATGTTGCTTGAATATGGTGGACTTGAAAAGACTGCAGGAAAAGTCGAGGATTACTATACCAACGAATTTCTTCCTTGAAAAATTAAGCCATGTATTTCAGAGACTGCATTATTCAATGCAGTCTCGTGAACATCATTCTACTGACTGAAAACCTAAATTCCATAGTAAAGAATGACAGAAGAAAAACATACCGTTGTATCTCGAAAGCTAATTGAGCTCAACGACGTTACCAAAATATATACAACAAATGATGGGCCAGTCGAATCACTTAAGCCACTCACATTTCACATCAACGAAGGTGAGTTTGTATCTGTTGTTGGGCCTTCTGGTTGCGGCAAAAGCACGCTACTGAAGTTAGTAGCGGGTCTGTTGCCAATTACAACTGGCGAGTTGACTCTATCAGGAAGCCGAATTGAGGGTCCTCAAAAAAATGTAGGTATCGTTTTCCAGAGTGCAGTTCTGTTGGCATGGCGAAACGTTTTAGACAATATTCTCATACAGGCTGAAATGCGCCATATGCCAATGGCTGCGGCACGCGAAAGAGCCCTTGACCTTATTAAAATGGCGGGATTAACGGGCTTTGAGAAGAAATTTCCTTGGCAACTTTCTGGCGGAATGCAACAACGAGTCTCAATATGCAGAGCGCTACTTCATGATCCAAAAGTTCTGCTGATGGACGAGCCATTTGGTGCGTTAGATGCCATGACGCGTGAAAAAATGAATCTTGAATTGCAGCGAATTTGGTTGACATCTAAAAAAACAGTATTACTCATTACTCACAGTATTCCTGAAGCCATATTCTTGTCGGATCGAGTCATTGTGATGAGTGAAAGGCCAGGTACTATTGCGGCCATTTACGACATCAATCTGTCAAGGCCTCGCAACCTTGATGTGATGGGTGAGCCTGAGTTTTCCTTATATGCAAAGCAAATTAGAGCGCATTTCTTTTCTCAAGGAACACTTGATCATTGATCAGGTGCAGCACCAGGTATACGCATGAATAAATTTCGGATTCAAGAAATTAGTTTTCATGAGCGAAGCGTTAATTTGCGTCTGCCGTTCCGTTTTGGTGTAGCGACTCTTACAAAATGTCCGCAAGTCCATGTACTCGTGAGGATTCAATTCTCTAACGGTAAAGAAGCACAGGGATGCTCTGCTGAAATGATGGTGCCAAAATGGTTTGATAAAGATATTAAACTGAGTAATGAGGAAAATATTGATCAACTTCGTTTCGCATTGAAAACGACCCGTGATGCTTATTTGCAAGATCGGCAATTCAAATGTTCTTGGCATCACTTTATTGAAAATTATGATCAAGTAATCTCAATTTGTGGTGGAAACAGCATAAATCCTCTTGCGGCAAGTTACGGACCTGCATTGATTGACCGGGCTCTAATTGATGCTCTTTGTCACCATCGAAATGTAAATTTTTATGATTGCATGAAGCAGAATTTAGTCGAGATCGATCTCAAGTCTCATAAAAAAGTGAATGATTTATCAGACTTTGATTTAAATAAGTTTTTGTCTAACTTGACCCCATCTGTCACGCTGGCAGCCAGGCATACAGTCGGGCTCGTAGACCCCATTTTTCGATCAGAACTGACATCAGAAATGCCCCACGACGGTCTTCCAGTTTGCTTGGAAGATATTGTTCAATTCTACGGACACACCCATTACAAATTGAAGCTGAGTGGAGACTCTGAAGTTGACATCCATCGGTTAGAAAAAATTGCAAACGTAATCTGTGATTCAGCGCAAGTCATTACTTTGGATGGAAATGAACAGTATTCAGATGTTTCGAAATTCGAAATGTTCTTTGAAAAGTTCAAGACAACTCATGCGTTAGAAGCACTTTTCCAGAAGACATTATTTATTGAGCAACCCATACGACGTGAGCAAACATTGTCCAACAATGTTTCTGAAATTAGTCGCTTTCTGCCGTTGTTAGTTGATGAGTCAGACAGTGATTTGGATACCTTTATCAGTGCTATCAAACTTGGCTACACAGGAATTTCCAGTAAGAGTTGTAAAGGTGTATATAAATCAATCATTAACGCAGCTCGCTGCGTACAAATGAGAGAGCGAACAGGCGTTGCATACTTTCAATCGGGCGAAGACTTAACGATGCAAGCAGGTGTTGCAGTTCAGCAAGACTTGGCACTGGTTAGTTTATTGGGGCTCAGTCATGTCGAACGAAATGGTCATCACTACGTGAATGGCATGTCTGCTATTTCTCAAAAAGAACAAGAGCAATTTCACAGTGCTTACCCTTCTCTCTACGAATCGTCCAATGATGTCGTCAGACTGAAAATTAAACGAGGCCAAATAGATTTGACCAGTCTTGATTGCAAAGGATTTGCAACAGTTCACGAATGCGCCCAAATTGATTGGGACAGCATGAATCTTGTTTATTAAAAAGGGAATACATATGTCGACACAAAGACTTGGCATCATCATGCATGGGGTGACAGGGCGTATGGGCATGAATCAACATTTGATTCGGTCCATTATTGCGATCAGAAATCAAGGCGGTGTGACATTGTCTAACGGTGACAAAGTCATGCCTGATCCGATCTTGATTGGTAGAAATGCTGAAAAAATTGAAGCGCTCGCCAAAGCCAATGGTATT
>Ga0209084_1001978_pt1 | contig 16465 bp, 9 predicted proteins | sample C_130820_MF_Meta_FD_187309 | JGI IMG/M metagenome (GOLD analysis project Ga0209084, IMG submission 187309) | Freshwater microbial communities from Lake Croche, Canada to study carbon cycling - C_130820_MF_MetaG (SPAdes) (version 2) | ecosystem: Environmental > Aquatic > Freshwater > Lake | place... | reverse complement strand
CCTGAAAGACTGGAAGAACGGTACCTATCCCGAGGGCTGGGCCAAGAAGCCAGTCACCTGGGTTTCCTTGGAAGATGCCCGCGCCTACGCCGCCTGGGCCGGCAAGCGCCTCCCGCATGAAACCGAATGGCAATTCGCCGCGCAGGGGACCGACGGGCGCCTCTATCCGTGGGGCAGCACGACAAATGCCGAGGTGATTCCCCCGGAGTGCAAGGATAAAGAACTGCGTCCGCCGACCGACGTGGATGCCTTCCCCAAAGGTGCGAGCCCGTTCGGCGTCATGGACATGGTCGGGAATGTCTGGCAGTGGACCGACGAATACCTCGATGAACATTCTCGCGGCGGGATCCTTCGTGGCGGCAGTTACTTCAAACCGCAGGGCTCGAACTGGTATTTCCCCAACAAGCTTGAGCTGAACACCCACGGCAAACTGCTGCTCATGGCGCCTAGCAAGGATCGCGCCGGTACCCTCGGCTTTCGCTGCGCGGTGGATGCGGCGGAATAAAAACAGATATAAACAAGGAAAAAAATGAAACTTAAATTCACATTTTTTGCTGCTATTCTATTACTAAATAGTACAGAATCTTCTGCTGAAGAGAAGACGATGAAGCCAAAACAAACAGACAGACCCGCCATCGTATTCCTAGTCGCAGGACAGTCCAATGCTGGAGGCTGTGGGGTTCTCTCTCCGGAGTTACACAAGAAACTTGGACGCGACGAGAAGCTTCCACTTGTAGCAGGTTCCACCGCCAGCGAAGTCGGATTGTCGACCGATGCGGCGAGCTACACCCATAGCTATATATGGACACCCCGCGAAGGGTTTCAGCGTGTGGATCCGATGACCAATTGCCAACCCTCCTCTAACCCTCGGACCGCAACGTGCCACGGAATGGAATTGCCAGTCATTCGAGAACTCGAAAAGCAATTTCCTGACAACGATATCTTTGTGATTAAGCACGGTCCGGGCTCAACGAGCTTACATAATCATTGGAATCCGGAGAGTAAGGATGGCCAGTATGCGATCTGGCTTAAATACTACCGACAAGGCATGGCGCAACTGAGCCGAGGCTATCCAGAAGTCCGAGTTGTGGGAGTATACTGGGACCAGGGCGAGTCCGATGGCGTCGATGGAAAGGCGGCCGAATACGGTGACAACCTCAGACGCTTCATTTCCGTCGTCCGCCGCGATACAGGTATTCCGCAGTTGCGATTCTTCATCCGCAAGCACCTATTTAACTGGCCGAATATCGATCAGATCATTGCCGCACAAAAAGAGGTGGTGGCCAAGGACACTCGTTGCTACCTGCTAGATATCGACATGGGGGATCGCACCAAGAATTATGAGGCATGGGCCTACAGCCCTGGAAATCCCCACTTGAGCAGCAAGGGCTTTGTCGAACTCTCCAAATGCTTGTTTGGCGGCCCCTTGCGTAACGCAACTCTCGACTCGTTCGACAAGCCCGTGGCGCCATGAAGGAGCTAGGGAAGCGCTAATTTAATCCCATGAAGGCCGCTGAAGAGCAGTTGCTGATTTTTGAACGGCACTTCTCTGCCGAGAAGCGGTGCCGTCCGCCAACCGACGTGGATGCCTTCCCGAAAGGTGCCAGCCCGTTCGGCGTCATGGACATGGTCGGCAATGTCTAGCAGTGGACCGACGAATACCTCGATGAGCATTCTCGTGGCGGGATCCTTCGTGGCGGCAGTTACTTCAAACCGCAGGGCTCGAACTGGTATTTCCCCAACAAGCTTGAGCTGAATACCCACGGCAAACTGCTGCTCATGGCACCGAGCAAGGACCGCGCCGGAACACTCGGCTTCCGCTGCGCGGTGGATGCGGCGGAATAGCCGACCGCGGCGAACCACCCCCCTTAGACAACTCAGAGACCTTAGGTAAAAATAAATAACAATGAAACCCTCCCTCCTTTTGAGTCTCGTGGCCGCCGCCGCGATGCTGGTCCCCTCCCACGCCACTCCGATTACCCTGGTGCCTGAAAAGGTTCCCTGCGCCGTTCCCGACAAGCAGTCATTCCAGATTCCCGACCATGTTGTGTTGGACGGCTGGCTTGGAACGCGCGTCTCCAATAGTGAGAAGAACCGCCTGGCCAAGATCGATACCGAACGTCTTCTGGAAGGCTTTCGCAAACGCCCAGGCCGTCAGTCATGGGAGGGTGAACATGTCGGCAAATGGATCAATGCCGCCACTCTGGCCTGGGCCTACACGGGTGATCCGGAACTCCGGGCGAAGCTGGACAAGACCGTCACCGAGCTCTGCAAGTGCCAGGAAGAAGACGGTTACCTCGGAACCTACAGCACGGACGGAAAACCATGGCCCCGCTGGACCGAGTGGGATGTCTGGGCGCACAAATATGACCTCCTGGGTCTTGTCACCTACATGCGCTACACGGGCAACATGGAGCCGTTGTCCGTCTGTCAGAAGATCGGTGATTTGCTCTGCAACACCTTCGGCGAAACCGCTGGGAAACGGGACATCAATACCTCCGGCATGCATCAGGGCCTTGCCTCGGGGAGTGTGATGGAGCCGATGGTGCTTCTCTATCGTATGACCGGCGAGCAACGCTATCTCGATTTTTGCAACTACCTGCTGCGCGCCTGGGAAACGCCAACCGGGCCACATATTATTTCACGCCTGCTGGATCATCAGCCCGTGTACCAAGTCGGTAATGGCAAGGCCTATGAAATGCTTTCCTGTTTCAATGGCATACTGGAGTTGTATCGCACCACAGGTGATCCCAAACTGCTGGAAGCCTGCCGCGATGCTTGGCAGGATATCGTGGATCATCGCCTCTACATCACTGGAGCCGCAAGCAGCGGTGAACATTTTCATGTCGACTTTGATCTGCCGAATGTCGGCAGCCCCGGCGAAACCTGCGTCACTACCACCTGGGTTCAGTTCAATGCCCAGCTCTTGCGGCTGACGGGCGAGGCGCGCTTTGCCGCGCAGCTCGAGCACGTGGTGCTGAATCAGTTATTTGGTGCGCAGCAGCCGGATGGCGTTGCGTGGTGTTATTATGTGCCGCTAGAAGGTAAGAAACCCTACAGCTCACAGCTCACCGGCCATTGCTGTTTGTCCAGCGGCCCGCGCGGAGTCGCCCTGATTCCAACCTTTGCGACCAGCGTCGATGCCGATGGCGTGGTGGTTAATCTGTACGATGCCGGCACTGCCAAACTGAATCTCCATGATGGTACGCCGGTGATGTTGACGACCGCAACGACCTATCCCAGTGATGGCAAAATTGTCATCACGGTGGATACCGGTTCGACGGCCCCGTTCGCCTTCAAGGCGCGGATGCCGGCCTGGAGTCGTGAATCATCGGTGAAACTCAACGGCCAGCCGATAGAGGCAAAGACCGGTGACGACGGTTATGCCGCCATCAAGCGTGTCTGGACCAAGGGCGACACGGTGGAACTGAATTTCAAACTTGAGCCGAAGGTTGTTGTCGGTGACCATCTGAACGAGGGTAAGGTTGCCCTCATGTACGGTCCGTTGGTGTTGGCGGCAGATGAATCCATGTTGGGAACCGAAGGCTTGCCGATCTGTGCGGTAGGCATTGGTAATCCGGCACTGTCCGTGCTGTCGATTAAACCAGAACCGGCCCCGGAAAGCGTCAAGAGCTGGCCAAATGCTCAGGTTTTCCATCTCAATGCGGTTCTGCGTCGCCATACCGCCACGACCAAGGCTGGTGCGCCGATGGAGATCCGGCTCATCCCGTTCGCGGATGCGGGAAGTACTCTCAAGAATTATAATGTTTGGCTACCGCTCCAATCCAGCACCCGTAACAATCAGTTGCTTGATGGCGTCGAAAGCCAGTCGCGTTCAGGAAATGTGGTCGGTTCTATCAATGATGAAGACTTCGGGACGTATGTGGTCACCCAGGACGGTAAGGTTGCCGCTGAAGATTGGTTTTCCGTAACGGTGGAGGAGCCTGTCACAGTGGCGCGGGTGGCTTTTACCCACGGTAAGATCGGCCCTGACGGCGGCTGGTTCGATACCAGTACTGGCAAGCCGCGTGTCCAGATTCAGACAACCAAGGGCGGAGCGTGGGAAGATGCGGGTGAATTAAAGGATTATCCGGTCATCACCGCCAGCAGTGCTGGCAAATTTCGTGGAGTCGCAACGTTCACATGTCAGTTGGCGAACCCGATGAAAATATTCGGCGTTCGCGTAGTGGGCAAGCCGGCGTGTGGAAATAAGCCGGAGCAAGCGTATTCATCATGCGCCGAATTGCAGGCGTTTGGTCCATAACCACATCAGCTCAGTCGGCAACATCGGATGACAATTAACATAATGAAGACCAGTAAGAATCGCTTTGGATGGTTGAGCCTCGCGCTCATGCTCACTACGGTGCAGGTATGGGGCGCAGACGCTGACAAGCCCGCGCCTGCGAAAACGACCCCCGCCAAAGATGTGGAGGCAAGCCAGCCCAAGCCGGCCGAAAACCCGCTCAAGGCGCTGGAAGCCAAACTCAAAATGGCGAGAGAGTATGTTCCGGGACCGAATCAGGACAATGCCTCGATAACCACTTGGCTCGCGGACATGAAAAAGTGGCGCGAACTGAAGTTGGCAGACATCCAGTATTACGGCACCGAATATGACCGGCCGGAACTTCAGTGGTGTCAGAGCGCCTTTGTCCAGCCGCAGATGATGGTCGAGGATCGCTATTTCTACGATCCGGTGGCGGGCAAATACACGGTGGACCGTTACCTGGATGATTTGGAAAAGCGCTACGGCGGCATTGATGCGGTGCTGATCTGGCACGTCTATCCCAATATCGGCATCGATAATCAGAATCCCTTTGACCAGCTCCGCGCCATGCCGGGCGGACTGCCGGCCTTGACGAAGATGGTGGCCGACTTCCACCGCCGCGGCGTCCATGTGCTCTTCCCCACGATGCCGTGGCCGGAAAAGGGCTCACGGGATGAAGGGGTGACGACCCCGCAGGCCCTCGCGCGCGACCTGGCAACGATCGGCGCTGACGGCGCCAACGGCGACTGTATGCGAAGCATGGGTCAAGACTACACCTTTCGGACCGAATCGGATAAGAGCGGCAACATTCTGGCCTTCGAGCCGGAAGATGGGTTGGCATCCGGGGAGAAGGAACTCCCTTGGATCAACATGAGTTGGGCGTATTGGCCGCACCAGGTTAAGAATGATTTGGGATGGGCCAATGACAATAAGATTATTATCCCCAACGTCAGCAAATACAAATGGATCGAGCCCCGGCATATGGTTCACATCAACGAGCGCTACCGGCGCGACAGGAGCCAGGATCTGCAGAGCGCGTTCTTCAACGGCACCGGCTACGAATCCTGGGAAAGCGTCTGGTGCCTCTGGAATGGGTTCACCCCCCGGGATGGCGAAGCCCTGCGCCGGATCGCCACCATCGAACGTGCCTATCCGGACCTGCTGATCAGCAAGGATTGGGAACCCCACACACCAACGCTGCAAAAAGGTGTTTTTGCCAGCCGATTCCCAGGCGCACACGCAACGCTCTGGACCATGATCAACCGTTTTCCCTATCAGATTGAAGGCCCGCAGTTGCGCATGCCATTTAGTCCCGGCATCCGCTATTTCGACCTCTGGCATGGCGTGGAACTGAAGCCCGAGCAGGAGGGCCAGGAACTGATTTTAAGTTTCGAGATGGAAGGATACGGCTTCGGTTCCGTGCTGGCCGTCGACGGCGCACCGGATCCGAAATTGAACGCCCTGCTCGACCAGATGCACACCTACTCAGCCAAGCGTCTGGCTGATTTCTCCGGCGAATGGAAATTCCTGCCTCAGAAGCAGGTAGCAATCGCCGCCACCGCGCCTGCCAAGACGGCGCCCGCAGGCATGACTCGGATCCCTGGAGGCAGTTTCAATTTCAAGGTCGAGGGTATCGCAATCGAGGGCTGGAACTCGATTGGCACCGATGTGCAATACCCGTGGGAAGATTCACCGCGCTGCTACCATAGCCACCCGGTAACGCTGAAACCATACTTCATCGACACCTACCCGGTGACCAACGAGCAGTTCAAGAAGTTCGTCGACGCGAAGAAATATCATCCGCGCGATGATTACAATTTCCTGAGAGATTGGAAGAACGGCGCCTATCCGGAAGGCTGGGCCAAAAAGCCGGTCACCTGGGTCTCCCAGGAAGATGCCCGGGCCTACGCCGCCTGGGCCGGCAAGCGCCTCCCTCATGAAACCGAGTGGCAATTCGCCGCACAGGGGGCCGACGGACGCCTCTATCCGTGGGGTAGCACGATAAATGCCGAGGCGATTCCCCCGGAGTGCAAGGATAAAGAACTGCGTCCGCCAACAGACGTGGATGCCTTCCCGAAAGGTGCCAGCCCGTTCGGCGTCATGGACATGGTCGGCAATGTCTGGCAGTGGACCGACGAATACCTCGATGAGCATTCTCGCGGCGGAATCCTTCGTGGCGGCAGTTACTTCAAACCGCAGGGCTCGGGCTGGTATTTCCCCAACAAGCTTGAGCTGAATACCCACGGCAAACTGCTGCTCATGGCACCGAGCAAGGACCGCGCCGGCACCCTCGGCTTCCGCTGCGCGGTGGATGCGGCTGAATAGAAAATAGAGATAGAGAACACGATAATGACAAGTAACATGATGAAGACCATCACGAGACACTTTGGATGGTTGAGCCTCGCGCTCATTCTCGCCCCGTTGCCGGTGTGGGCTGAGGCTCAAAATCCCGCGTCGGCAAATCAAACGTCATCCGCGTCAGCGGTCATTCGACCATAACTGGGTGCTGGATCGCAAGGGCGATGGTTTGGAAACGGCAGCGGTTCTTTATGACCCCAACAGCGGTCGCGTACTTGAAGTGCTCACTACAGAACCCGGTGTTCAGTTCTATTCAGGAAATATTCTCGACGGTCGCCTGATAGGAAAGTCTGGAAACGTTTATGTGAAACGTGGCGGGCTGTGTTTGGAAACTCAACATTATCCAGACAGTCCAAATCGCCCTGATTTCCCCTCAACGATTATACGTCCAGGACAAGAGTATAAAACAACTACGACTTACAGGTTCAGTACAAAGTAAACCGCATCGTTTGCGCCTACGAATTATGCTACAGGTAGCACTATCAGAGTGTTGAGATAAATCTGATGTTTTGACATAGAAACGAACAATGTTTTTTAACGTATCCCATACAAACAAAACTATTGCCCTTAAAAATTATGAATATGAATCACAAATGGAGTTTCCTAATGAGAATACTGCCTATATTTTTGTCTGCTTTATTGCTTAAAACAAGTGCCAGCGGTGCAGATGCGGCTCAGAAGTCTAGAACAGAAGAAGCCTACCTGTTCGCTTCGTTCAGAGGCAATGGCGTAGATGGCCTTCATCTCGCATACAGCCGCGATGGTCTTGAGTGGACGGCACTCAAGGGTGACAAGGCATTCTTGAAACCTATACTTGGCGGCAAACTGATGCGTGATCCGTGTGTAATCAAGGGGCCTGATGGGCTGTTTCACATGGTCTGGACCACCAGCTGGGGAGACAAGGGTATAGGTTTGGCACATTCCAAGGATCTTGTTGAATGGTCGGAGCAGAAGTTCATACCGGTAATGGAGCACGAACCCAATGCTCGCAACTGCTGGGCTCCTGAAATCACCTGGGATCCTGACAACGGACAGTATGTGATCTACTGGGCAACGACTATTACAGGTAAATTTCCTGAAACAGTCGCGAGCGGAGACAACGGCTTGAATCACCGGATATACTGTACAACGACAAAGGATTTCAACAGCTTCACGGAAACAAAGCTCTTCTACGAACCCGGATTTAACGTGATTGATTCGACCATTATCAATAATGGTGGAAAGTATGTGATGGTTCTCAAGGATGAAACCAAAACGCCGCCAGCAAAGAACCTCTACGTTGCTTTCAGTGACAAGGTGACAGGTCCGTGGAACAAAGCATCAGAACCATTTTCCCCGAAAGATCTCTGGGTCGAAGGTCCTACCTGCCTTAAGGTAGGTGAGTTCTGGTATGTGTACTACGATGCCTACGCAAAACATACCTATGGAGTCATGCGGACAAAAGATTTCAAAAGCTGGGAGGATTACACTGACAAACTCAAACTCCCTAAGGGAACAAGGCATGGTACCACGTTTTCCGTTTCGAACGACGTCCTGAATAAATCGTTGGAAGAGAAATAGAACTTCAGCAAGGAAAAATAATAATTAACCAATTCTATGAAAACACACTCAAAAAGCACCCTAACACTACTCTTCACCCTTGCGCTCGCCACGATTCAAGCGTGGGGCGTCGAGGCTGAGAAACCCGCGACGACGAAACCAACATCATCTGCGTTGTCGGACAGACACGATTATCCGGTGACCCCGGTACCGATGAGCCAGGTCCACCTCGATGACATCTTCTGGAAACCGCGCATCGACGCCAATGCCCGGGTGACCGTGCCGAGTTGTTTCAAGAAATGCGAGGAAACCCGCATCCCTAATTTCCGGCGGGCGGCGAAACTGCAGGATGGTTCATTTCAGGGCTGTCCCTATGACGATTCCGACGTCTATAAGGTGGCGGAAGGCGCGGCGTATTCCCTGTCCACCGATCCCGATCCCATTCAACAAAAATACCTCGACGATCTGGCAACGCTTATCGGGAAGGCGCAGGAACCCGACGGCTATCTTTACACCGCCCGCACCATTCACGGCGAGAAGGCACCGGACCGTGCCAGCAAGGTCCGATGGCTCAATGAAATGGGCGGGGTCAATGGGGTGGACAGTCACGAACTTTACAATATGGGCCACATGATCGAGGCGGCAGTGGCCCACTATCAATGCACGGGGAAACGCACGTTTCTCGACATTGCTATCAAGACGGCTGATCTGATCCAGAAAACGTGGGGACCGGGCCCCGGCCAGTTAAACATTTCACCAGGCCACCAGGAGATCGAACTCGCGTTGGTAAAACTCGGCCGCGTCACCGGCGAGCCAAAGTACACTGATCTCGCTAGGTTTCTTTTGCAATGTCGCGGTCATTACCGGCGGCCTGCGGGCGTGAAGTTCGAAATGAACGACTCATACTTCGCTAACGAAGTCCCACTCGAACAACTCACTGCGGCGGTTGGCCACGCGGTGCGCACCGGATACATGCTCTCGGGCATGACTGACATCGCCGCGCTCTGCGACGATTCGGGTTACACGAAGGCGGTGGATGCCGTCTGGGCCGACACCGTCGGCAGCAAGCTCTATCTGCACGGCGGCATCGGTTCCGGAGTCGGCATGGCAGAAGGTTTTGGCAATGCCTATGAAATGCCCAACAACGGATATAACGAAACATGCGCCGCAGTGGCGAATTGCCTTTGGAATCATCGGATGTTCCTGCTGCACGGCGATGCGAAATACATCGATGTGCTGGAACGCACCCTCTATAATGGTTTCCTCTCCGGAGTTTCGCTCTCAGGCGATCATTTCTTCTATCCGAATCCCTTGGTGTCCAAGGGCGGTTACGCACGCAAGGCGTGGTTCGGTACTGCCTGCTGCCCGGTCAATGTCACCCGCTTTCTGCCGTCTGTGCCCGGCCTGCAATATGCGGTGCACGCGGATCAGCTATACGTCAACCTGTTCGCCGCCGGCACCGCCGAAACCGAGGTCGCCGCCACTCACGTGACGCTCAAGCAGGAGACGCGCTATCCGTGGGACGGGAGGATCGCACTGACCGTCTCCCCTGAAAAATCCGCCGATTTCACCGTGCGGGTACGCATCCCCGGATGGGCGCGAAACCAGCCTGTGCCCACCGACCTCTATCGTTATGCGGACCAACCCGCGCCCGCGGTGTCTCTGAGCGTCAACGGCCAGGCGCAGACGCTGGAGGTGCAGAAGGGTTATGTGGCGGTGACCCGGACTTGGAAGAAAGGCGATGTGTTGACTCTGAACCTTCCCATGCCGGTGCGGCGGGTGGTGGCGAATGACAAGGTGGCCGATGATGCCGGTCGCGTGGCATTTGAACGCGGCCCGGTGGTTTATTGCTTCGAGGGCGCCGATCATCAGGGCGCGATCTTCCACCTCGCCACGGCGGATGATGTCGTGCTGACCGCGCAATTCCGTCCCGACCTGCTTGGTGGCGTCACGGTGCTCAGCGGCCAGGGGACGGCGGCCATGCGTCGTGCCGATGGAACGGTTGCGATCGAGGCGGCGACCCTCACTGCCATACCCTATTACGCCTGGTGCAATCGTGGTGCCGGCCAAATGCAGGTGTGGATGCCGCGCACGATAGACATGGCCGAGCCACGGCCTTTCCCCACGGTGGCGACACGGGCCAAGGCCAGCGCATCGCATAGCAATCGCTCCGATACCGTCAAAGCCATCAATGACAGTCGCTAACCGAAAAAATCCTCGGATTCATCCCTGCCGCACGTGACCTGCTTGCACCCATCGGCACCGTCGGAACGAGTCCCAACTCCTACTACCGAGTGTGGCTGCCGTTACCCGACCAATCAGGAGGCAACCTCGCCATGGGTGGCAGGGAAAGTTTTTCCCGGGGCCACAAGCCGGGGCCGTTCGGAGATCCGAAGAATGGCGTCTGGGGGTCGCTCATCGATGGCGGGACGGTGAACACGAGCGACAACACCAAGCAGAAGCAGGATTGGCACGAGGTAACGTTGGCGAAACCAGCCTCCGTCGGCCGGGTGGTCTTCCTCTCCGGCGACAAGAGCTCCAATGGCGCCTGGTTCGACACATCTGCCGGGAAACCCCAGGTGCAGGTGCAAACCGAGAAGGATGGTCCCTGGACAACGGTCGGTGAACTCGCGAGCTATCCCGCCACCACCGCCACCGAGGCAAAACTGGTTAAGTCGGGAGCCCACTTCACCTCCACCCTGGCCAAGCCGTCCTGTGGCAACAAGCCGAACCAGTCCTCCTCCTGTGCAGGCCTCGCCATCTACGAGCACTGAGTCGTCGCATCAGCAAAGCAACCCTATGAAAAATCCCTTCCCACTCTTAGCCCTCCTGCTGCTTTCACCGCTGGCCTCGTTGCAGGCCGATGGGGCTGGGGTGGCGGCGACGAATCTGCGTTGCGAGAATCTGTCGGCTCCTCTGGGAGTCGATCTTCCACAGCCGAACCTGGGCTGGCGGATTGTTTCTGATCAGCACGGTGAGGTTCAAACCGCCTACCGGGTGCTGGTCGCATCAAGCCCTGAACTCCTTGCGAAAGACCAGGGTGATTTCTGGGACAGTGGCAAAGTTTCCTCACCCCGATCCATCCAGATCGAATACGGCGGGAAGCCTCTTGTAGCCGCGACCCCTTATTTCTGGAAAGTGCGTGTCTGGGATAAGCAGGGTGAGCAGGGTGCATGGAGCGTGCCGGCGAGTTTTCTCACCGGCCTCTTCACCAAGGAGGATTGGCATTCGGCCAAGTGGATTGCTTTCCGTCCGGAGGAAGAGTGGCGGAGTCAATGGAACCAGTCGGTGGCTTCGGAGACCAAGGGGGTCAAAAAATCGTTCCCCTGGATCACCGGCCAAGGGAGGACAATCTGGGAGCATGCCGAGGCCGCCCATCCCGCCTACGACCCGTCGCCGCTTTTCCGAAAAGAGTTCACGCTCGACCGGCCCGTCCGCATGGCAACGCTCTTCGTCTCCGGGCTTGGCTACTGCGAGGCATTCCTGAACGGTCAGCGGGTCGGCGACCATGTGCTCGACCCCGCCTGGACCAGCTACCATAAGCGTGCGTTTTATGTGACGCATGACGTGACTCCCCTTCTCAGGAACGGTACCAACACTCTGGGGGCTATGCTTGGCCGCGGACAGTTCTCCTCACTCTGTAACGACATCTGGGGGTTGAGGGGTGCCGATTGGGTTGATCAACCCCGCCTGATCGCGCGACTCGCCATCAACTATCACGACGGCACCACGCAGGATGTCGTGACGGATGCTTCCTGGAGCACCGCGGGAGGACCAATCCTCTACGACGACACGCGGCATGGCGAACTCTACGATGCCCGGCGCGAGCAGCCGGGCTGGTCGTCGAGCGGTTTCGATGTGAAGGGCTGGCGAGCGCCGGCTGTGATCAATAGGCAGCATCCGCTTCAGGCTCAGCTGATCCCGCCGATCCGCGAGTTCCCCCCGCTCGCACCAGTACGAAGCATCGAACGCTCCAAGCAGGAGCGCCTCTATGACATCGGACGCGATCTCTCGGGCTGGGCGCGTGTCACCGTTCATGGCCCTGCAGGCTCACGGGTCCTGGTCGATTACGCGGAAGTTCCCCAGGATCCGGAACTTCGAGGCAACACCCCGCACGGCAATCCCAAACGCGCCGTGGCTCATCCCGAGGATACGTTCCGCGACCAGACAGCCGGCGTCCGTCAGCAGAACGGCTATATCCTCAAGGGTGGCGGGCCGGAAACTTTCTCCTGCCATTTTTCCTACATGGGATTTCAATTCATCCGCGTCGTGGCCGACGACGGTGTAGTCATCGACCGCGTGGAGGCCATTCCCGTGCATTCGGATCTGGCCATTGTCGGCGAGTTTGAATGCTCCAACCCATTGCTGAACCAAATCCAACAGGCGTCGCAGGCCACGTTCCTGAACAACTTCCACAGCATCCAGACCGACTGCCCCCACCGTGAGAAACAGGGCTGGACCGCCGACCTCTACCTCACCGCCGAGGCGGCGATGTTCAATTTCGACATGGCCGGATTCTATGCCAAGTGCATGACAGACCTGGCCGACACGCAAAGCTCAACAGGTGGACTCAGTCTCGTCGCCCCCACGGGAGTTTGCGGCAGCGGAGACTCCACCCTGTGGCCCGCCGCACTAGTCTATGTTCCGCCCCAGCTCCTGACCTTCTACGGTGACCGCCGGTCGCTGGAGCAGCATTACGAGGCCATGAAGAGTTTTGCCCACAGCAGCCTGAAGCGACAGGTGCCGGGAAAACCCGAGATCATCAAGGATGCTCTGGGAGACTGGGCGTCACCCTTGGATGAACCGGCCAAGAACGGAGAAACCTTCTTATGCCCCCCCCCTGAGGGACGAACCCTCTACGGCACGGCGGCCCACTACCGGGTGGTCAAGACGCTCGCCGGACTGGCCCACCAACTCGGCAAACCGGACGAGGCAGCCTCATTCGACAACTGGGCCGGGCGCATCGTGACAGCATTCAACAAGGAGTTCCTGGATCCGAAAGAGAATCAGTACCACGGCGAGACCCCCACCGGTTATCGGCAGGCCGCCAATGCCGTACCGCTGGATTACGGCCTGGTGCCGGAGTCGGCGAGGAAGACGGTGCTAGACCACCTTGCCGAGAACGTGCATGTCACCCGCGCTAACCGACTCAACACCGGATTCATCGGGACCCCCTCACTGATTGAAGTGCTGGCCTCGGAACGCCCGGAGATCGCCTACGCCATGGTCACGAACACCGCCTATCCAGGCTGGGGTTGGATGATGAAGTCGGGTGCAACCTCCATGTACGAGACATGGGGCGGCGACTGCTCCCATGACCACCCGATGTACGGCTGCATCAGCAGCTACTTTTTCAAGTACCTCGCGGGAATTCGTCCCGATCCGGCCTCGCCGGGATTCGCCCATTTCTGGATCAAACCCTCGCTCGTGGGTGATCTGACCTGGGTGAAGGCGCGCTTTGACTCACCACACGGCCTCATCACCAGCTCCTGGCAACGGACGAACGACCGGCTCGTGATGGATGTCACCATCCCTCCCAACACCAGCGCCACGGTGTACGTGCCCTCACTTCCAGGCAAGCCTGCCAGCGGGATCGAAGCGGTGACAGAACACGGCAAGGCCATCGTAGAGACGCCGGGCATCAAGTTCCTGAGAATGGAGTCGGGAGGGGTTGTTCTCGAAGTCGCCTCAGGGTCTTATGAAATCACGCGGAAAGAATAGGTTTCATTCGTTAGATCGGAACGATTATCGCTCTTAACCGCAAGCCACTGTTAGAAATCATCCCCCCCCACTCTCTCTCCCCAAAAAGCATATAACCACCATTATATTGATTGCACGACTTTCGGTTTTAGGCATCTGCCTTGTACTTTTTGTATTTCCTCAAGCCAAGGCAGCTGGAGGAAACAACCCCGTCACCTTATCCTTCGCCAACGGGACCTCCCTGACCTTTGATTCCGTCGAGAGAGAGGAAGCGAAGTTGAAATGCAAAAAGGCGGGCTTCACCTTGGAGTATTCAGCCGAAAGCCTGACACCTACCGAGCGGGCCAAATATTTCCCTGAAACCCTGTATTCCCCCTGGACTCCTCTCCAAGTCACCAACGCACCGGCGAGTCCCGACACGGCTTCCGTTTCGACGGCCTCGCCAACCCAAAATCCTACCTTGAATGGAGCGGCACCAACCGCAACGCCACTACCTGCAACCGATGTGGCTCATCAGCGAGGCCGCCCCTTGATCGGAGTGGAGCGGTGGGACATGTATTCCGGTGACGGGTACACCCAGGATCAGGAGCTGGGCTATCTCCCGGGTGGTTCGGCCTATCTTAAGCCCGAGGAGTGGCACGTTCGCGCGCCGTTCTTCTGCCGTCTTACCAAGGATGTGACCTCGGTAAAGCACCCGGAAGGTGCAGGTCCGATTTGGTTCAACTATCCTTATAACCAGGAGTTACTCCAAAAGAGCATGGATCAGGAAATCCGTTATGCCTATGACGCCGGTATTGATTTCTTTATCTATCATGGGCCGTCCGATCGACTCACCCATGGCGGCTGGGGGTTGCTGAAAAATCTGCACGCCCAGATGTCGAGCCAGATCCCAGAGGCCAAGAAGATGCATTTTGTCTGGGCGCTCTACGGGGAGAATCCGGCGATGAAATACACCAGCAGCCGGGTCGCGACCATGATGGATGAGACCATCGAGTACATCAAAATGCCCAACTGGCAGAGAGTAATGGATGACCGGCCCCTGGTCATTGTGTTCTATCCCGAGAATTTCAATAAACAACTCGCTGCGGCACCGGAAAACGAACAGATGACTGGAAATGAGTTAGTCGACTACATCCGGAAACGCGTGACGGATGCAGGAATGAAAAACCCCTACGTGGTCGGAATGGCCATCTCGGGTTACGATAAGGCGGAAGACTATAAGAAATGGGGCTACGACGCCTTCATGAATTACGACGGTTCCTATGGTGGAAAGATTGCCAAAAGGGACCAGAGCCCGACCTATGCGGAAGCGACTGCCAGCATCACCGACGTCCTGGAGAAGAAGTTTTCCGCAACCGGGCTGCCTTACATCCCTCCTTTCAGCAGCATGGAATACCCTTGGCCGAGAGCGATTAACACAAAGACTCACCAGATCGAAGAGAAACATTATCATTACCAGTTGCCCAAGAAGGGAGACATGGCGGCCCGCATCAAAACCGCTCTTGACTATGTCTCCTCACATCCGAAGGAATGCGAGGCGCAGGTTTTAAGCATGTACTCCTGGAACGAGTGCTCCGAGGGGGGAGGATTGATCCCCACCATGGGCAAGCCGCCGGAGTATCAACCCGACACCACCTGGCTGGATGAAGTCGCCGGGGCATTAGCTGCTTGGAAGTATCCCTCAGGGAGTACCGATACAATTACAAATACAAATCGCTGATAGACTGACAGTATCTTTTACTTCGATAGCGGCGCACGCCCCTTGCAGATCCTTGCACCGGAGGTGTGCTCCCGATATAAAAATATTTTATGACTATCCCCAGTCTTCTCCCACTGATTGCCGTTGCCCTGTTGACGGCCAAAATGTCCGCCATCGCTGCCCCCGCCACGGAAGGGCCATCAGCAGCTCCTCAGACTCAAGCTCAGGCCCAGACAACACCCAAGCATTACGACATCGCTGCCTTTGTCTGGCCCTCGTACCACCCGGATGACCGGGCGAAACTCTTCTGGCCCGAAGGCATCGGTGAATGGCAGACCGTCATGCACAATCAAGCCAAGTTTGAGGGTCAGGATCAGCCGCGCACCCCTGTATGGGGTTATGTCAACGAAGCGGACCCCTACGTCATGGGGATGGAAATCGCCGCCGCCGCCGATCACGGGGTGAACGTCTTCATCTACGACTGGTACTGGTATGACCGCATGCCGTTCCTGGAGGCCTGCCTTAACGACGGCTTTCTTAAGGCTCAAAATAACAGCCGGATGAAGTTTTACCTGATGTGGGCGAACCACGACGTGAACCTCTGCTGGGACAAGCGCAATGCGGATGACTGCTTTAACCAGAAGAACAAGGCACTCATCTGGAAGGGAGCCGTCGACCGTGCGGAGTTCGAAAAAATCGCACACCGATGGATCGAGAAGTATTTTTCCCAGCCGACCTATTACAAAATCGACGGCAAGCCCGTGTTCATGATCTATGACCTGAATAATTTTGTGCAGGGAATGGGCGGCGTCGACCAAGCCAAGGAGGCCGTCACATGGTTCCGCGATCAGGTGAAGAAGGCAGGCTTTCCGGGACTGGAACTTCAACTCTCCATGCGCAAGGAG
>Ga0209084_1001976_pt1 | contig 16474 bp, 21 predicted proteins | sample C_130820_MF_Meta_FD_187309 | JGI IMG/M metagenome (GOLD analysis project Ga0209084, IMG submission 187309) | Freshwater microbial communities from Lake Croche, Canada to study carbon cycling - C_130820_MF_MetaG (SPAdes) (version 2) | ecosystem: Environmental > Aquatic > Freshwater > Lake... | reverse complement strand
GCCCCAGTCCCTCCCCAAGCCCCAGTCCCAGTTTTTCACCAATTCCAAGCCCCAGTCCCAGTTTTTCACCAATTCCAAGTCCCTCCCCAAGCCCCAGTCCCAGTTTTTCACCAATTCCAAGTCCCTCTCCAAGTCCCAGTTTTTCACCAAGTCCCAGTTTTTCACCAAGTCCCAGTTTTTCACCAAGTCCCTCCCCAAGCCCAAGTTTTTCACCAATTCCAAGTCCCTCCCCAAGTCCCAGTCCAAGTTTAGCAATATTAAATTCATGCCCTACACAAAATATGACATTGAGCTCTTCATTTAATTATAATGGAATTCCGGGATCATCACAATTTACACCTAAAACATATCTTACAAGATTAAATGCATCACAAAATCCTTTACCACTTAATAATCCAGGATATAGTGGATATTGGTCAAGTATTAGAACATATTTTATAAATCAAATTGTATTATATATTGCTGAAACTCCACCAGTTGGGTTTAATAGATTTACATTTTATCAAAGTATAAATGATAATTTTTCTTCTATAACTCCACCAAATAATGATGGTACAAATTGGATTTGTATTTTTGATACAGGAGTAGTGGATATTAACACTAATAATGGATCTTCTCTTACTTCTGTTTATGGAGCAGATCCAACTATAATTATTAGTTATTTTACAAGGCCTCAATTACTTCAATTTATTTATGATACTTTGATAAACATACCTAAAAATTTTATAAATAATGGTTCTGGTGCAAATACTTATGTTGTTAGTTTAGGAAATTTATCATCTCGTGCTTCAGTTTTCAACACTTTAATAACAAATCAAACTTCGTTTGGTTATACTATGACAACTAGTGGTAGACCAAGTTCGTATACCATATACTCATATATAGTTAATATATTATGGATAGTAGAAGAAACAATAGGAGTTCAAAGTCAAAGAATACCAGGTTCACAATATAATCCTAAATATTGTCGATATAATGAGTCTTTGACACAGAGTGATAACAATTGGCCAAGTCTACAACCTTTAAGTACACCAGCAGGTTTATATTATTATTAGACATGTGTTCAGGTTAAAAAATATTTTGTTTTATAATTTAAAAAATGGAAGCCACTCGAAAATTTGTGATTCAACAATTTATGTCCATCGGGGATCCGAAACTTGCTAGAAATATTGAAATTTCAATATACAATTGGACTCTTAAATTTATAAAAGCTTCTAGAAAAAAACCAGAGATTTGTTCTCATTTTAAAATGCATTACAAGGCTAGATATTTAGCAACAAAGAATGCATTTTATAATGGGGGGCTCCAAGAGAAATTAAAGTCGGGTGCAGTTTCTTGCAGGGAAATGGTTACGATGAATCAAGCTCAGCTTTGGCCAGGGGGGCCTTATTACAAGGCGATTGAGGATGCTAGAGTAAAGGATCTGGAAAAGTTGTCTTTTGCAGCGAAGGATGCCGATTACGAAGGTGTTTTCCGATGTGGAAAATGCAAGTCGAACAAGACGACGTATTACCAGATGCAGACTAGGAGTGCGGATGAGCCGATGACGACATATGTAAATTGCACAAACTGTGGGAACCGATGGAAGTTTAGTTAGACGCGTTTTTAAACATTAAAGAAAATATAACATTTTTTCAATAATGAGTTTCGTAAAGATTCTAACAGATGTTGATGGTGTTATTTCGTCAATCCCCGCGCGTATTATTTCAACAGAGAAGGATGGTTCTTTCAATATTAAATACATCTCAAGAACTGAGAAGAAGCACACGAATGGTAAAACTATTTATGAATATGAAGATGAGATTTATAATATTACAGAAGAATCAATTGATGAATATATGTACGACGAAACTGAATGTGGGTTCAGGTCAATTGGCACTGGTGATCAATACATAAAACAATCAAATTCACGAGGTGACGGGGACGATGACGAGGATGGGGACTATGAGCCAGGTTCATCAGAAGAGGAGACTGAAAGTGATGGAGATGACTCAGAAGAGGATTCGGAGGAGGAGTTTGAGGAGGAAGAGGACCTCGACGAATTTGATGATTAAAAAATATTGACAGAAGATAAATGTATCCCACTTTGATTTTGTTTATTTTGGCACTGGTGGCTCTTTGGTTTGTAATGAATAAAATTCACACTTCAAAATCTGAAAATTCTGGATGTGCTCTCGCAGCTTAAAGAGAGACGCCTTTATGTTTATAAATGATCAAGGAGTTTGATCCATCGAATAAGAAGCACGTACAGTGGTTTAAAAAAGTTGTAGATGCACCTACGGAGAAAAAAATGAGTTTATTGGAGGATAATCCAATGAATCAATCTGTACCTGCTTTTGATATGGTTCAAATTTTATTTGGCATCTCTATGAAGTACACACAGGCGGTTTTCAAAAAGACTGCTCATCTATTAGATGATTAAAATATTCTATATAATGTTTTGGTTCTATATCCCATGATATACAGTGTCCTTTTATATTCAATTTACCATTTCTGAGTAAAATTTTTTGGACCTCTATAATTGGAAGATTATTATTGATGCAAACGTTATGTAAACTGTCTGTGTCCCATTCAGTCACAAATGTATCTGATATATTTATATTATTAGGTGTGTCCCCGCGGATAAACCATTCATTTGGTTGAGAAAATTCAATCATGGGCCACTGTTTGTCAACTGCAAATTTTGCTTCTAAAATTTCACAAAAATGTACCGCATCCTTTCTTCGTTGAAACGATAAGACTGCGGTACATTTTTCTTGAACCGTGAAGATGTTTATATTTGTTGTATGAATTGTATATCTCTTATCCTTTGGAACACCAAAAGTGGTGGGTCTAATTGCAATTGTGGCCATCCTTTTTACTTACTCATAGTTCTTTTGTTTTAAGTATCACTCGTAATTTCTAAAGTCATTGACCAATCTAGACCATTGTTATTGAGTATATTTCCGAAACGATCAAGTACTTGTATTTGGAGTCTATCAACTCTTACAGCGTTATCTGTAACTTCTATAGATTGATGATTTTGATTTTCATCTGACCAGAATAAAGTTGATCCAAATGTAGTGTTATTTAGGGGTACTTTGAAAGTGTATTTTATAGGTTCCTGTGAAGAGATTCCTAGATTGTTTATGTAAATATAAACATATGTATCAAAATTTAAATTCAAGCAATTGGTTGCTGTTATTACACTTGGATTTGTAGCAGTCTGTCCACTCGTGAAACCAAGAAGTGTATTAAGTAAAGATGAACCAAAAGTTGCAGTTTTAGTACTTGCAGGTGTAAGTTGCAATTGAGGTAGAGCTGTACTTGTAGAAGACGTTACAGCTGCGAATGTTCCACCAGAACCTATTGCAATATTAAGTGCAGTTATAAGTTGAGCCTGTGTATAATAACCAGCTGGTAAAGCTGTAATTGTCGTTCCGGTTAGAGTCAAAGCTAATGTATCATTTATGCCTGTTCTAATGTTGTAAAATCCATATGGCATTTGGACATTTTTTAGGGTAATTCTTTTTAGTGCTCTATGTGTATTCATGAATCTATATGTAAAATCAAATGGATTTCCTTGGTTCTTTATGACGTTATTTTCTACGTAGTTTGCATATGTTACAATAGGACTCTTTGGTGGATTTTGCAAACTAACATCTTGTACGGGCATACTTAATGAATATGTTTGTGGCTGAAACCCTGAATCTATATTTACATGATATCTATTCATTTACTTAAGGACTAACATTATTTATAAACTACTAAATGGAGAACGTTTCTCTCCTTCAAGAGTACAATGTCAAGCTTTTTCCAAAAGATGATGATGATATAGTATCCATCATAAACAGTACTCTTGAAGGAAATGTATCCGAAGAGGCTTTCTTTCTGGTTGATATCGGAAAGGTTATTCGACAGGTTCAGCGTTGGAATGAATTTCTTCCTGATGTAAAACCATTCTATGCTGTAAAGTGTAATCCCAATACACTTATTCTGAAGGTCTTGGCAAGTCTTGATGTCAATTTCGATTGTGCTTCAAAGAATGAAATTGCTGCAGTAATGAACATAACAGATGATGCATCTCGTGTAGTATTTGCAAATCCTGTAAAGATGATTTCCCAACTCAAGTATGCACGGGCAAATGATATTGATCTGATGACTTTTGATAGCGATCAAGAGCTCTACAAAATTAAGGTGTATCATCCGTATGCAAGACTTATTCTCAGAATAAAGGTGGATGATTCTGGGAGCAAGTGTCGTTTTGGATGTAAGTTTGGGGCTGAATTGGATGATGTTCCTCGTATCTTTGAAATTGCCAAGGCGCTTGACATCAAGATTGTGGGAATATCATTTCACGTCGGATCTGGGTGTAGGGATCCTGAAAAATATCGAAAGGCGATTCAAGATGCAAAAAAGTGCTTTGAGATTGGAGCTACTTATAAACTAGAAATGGACACTCTTGATATTGGAGGAGGCTTTGAGGACAATGATTCTTTTGAATCTATTGCATCTGTCATCAAAGAGGCACTCGTGGATTTTGAAGGAGTTCAGGTGATAGCGGAGCCTGGTAGATTTTTTGTTTCAAGTAGTCACACATTGGTAGTGAATGTAATTGGTAAGAAGGTTCGGGCGGAATCCTCAGAATTTGTTTACTATTTGAATGATGGTATATACGGATCATTCAATTGCATCTTTTTTGATCACATGGCACCAATCATTTGTCCATTCAATGAGAGGGATGGGAAGAGATACAAGTCAACAATTTTTGGTCCGACATGTGATTCAATTGATAAGATTGCGGAGAATGTAGAACTTCCAGAGTTGACTGTTGGTGAATGGTGTTACGTTGAAAATTTTGGTGCATATACATGTGCAGCATCAACATCGTTCAACGGGTTTCATCAAACGCAGACTATAAACATAATGACAAGTTAAAAATTAAATGACAATAAATAGTAATGGACTGGTACGAGTGGAGAGATTTTTTGTCTTGCAACCCTTGTCAAATTCAAAAAAGTGACTTGTGGCTTTTTGGTACGTATGAAGATGGTGAACTTGAGTTTCCTGAAAATTATTTTCAAGTTTTAGTAAATTATATGAATGAAAATTATGTGGCTTGGAATATCAGAAAATTTGGTGAAACATATTTAGCTAGAATCAGCTGAAGAGACCCATTTGGTACAGATCCACTTGGTACCCTTTACGATATTACCAGAGTGTAAAGAATCTTCCAACTTGTTTCCTTCAAGATCCGAATTGTAAAAAATTGCAACTCTCCCTTTCTTTGGAAATACAGTTGTTTGTAATTTCGGAAATACAGTTTCACCCCCTTCAAAATCGTCATTCAGATACATCAAAAATGTCATGTATCTCTGATACTTTTTATAAGAGTCTGGAAGATCCCAATGATTTTTGAAAAATCCATTATCCACATATTTCACCACTTGGAGATCCTCTTGATTCTTTATCGGCATTCCAGATAATTCAGAAACTTTGGATTCTATTTTTTTTATAATCTTAGACTGAGAGTCTTTAAGCCAAACTTGTTCGCTTATTCTTGAGACTGCATCAGACTTGTGAGTCTCTTCGGAACTGTGATATACTGTACTGGGGTTCAGACCAACTTCTTCAGCTATTTTTATAATTTCATCACACTCCTCAGGTGTCAAAAAATCATCTATTATTTGTAGAATTTTGGAGGGCTCCACTGGTTCCACTGGCTCCACTGGCTCCACTGGCTCCGCAAATGGAGGCCCTCCTGAACAGCATCCGCATCTTGAAGGTGCTGGTGAAGGTGAGGGTGCCGGCACTGGTTTTGGTTCACCAAGAAGAATCACCACACTTGGGTGAATAAACATTTGAACAAAGATGATCATTAATAGAGAAACTATTACAAAGATACTAAGGTCCATTATTTGGTACTGACATAAAAACTTTAGGAGGACGCGGGTACACAAAATCTAAAATTTTCCCATAAAGAAATCTTCTCTGGAGGCCTCACAACTTGTTGGGAAAATTCACTTATTGAGGTGGTGCCCATGGACTTGTTACATTTTGAACAAATTGGTAAAAGATTGGAAATATCAGTGGCTCCGCCTTTTGCGTGTGCAACATTGTGTCCGCACTCGAAATCAAATACTGTAATAATTGTGTTGCACCATGTCACTGCGCATTTTGAATCAAATTTACGACCATTTTGAAGAATCCATACATTTTCTCTAAGTGATGCCGTAATTCTTCTACGAGCACCCATCTTTCTAGTTTTTGTTGTTTGTTTTTAAATAGGTGCACTAAAAAAGTTAGAACTCGTATTATCTGGCCAAAAAACACCAGAACTGGTATAATTAAGAGTTAATGTTTGACCTGGGTTTGGTATTATTATACCCATGTTATCTTGTACATAATTATGCATTGAAGTACCAATCGTAAGTGAATATGTTCCATTATGATTATCTGTATAATTTGGAGTGAAATATTGAAACGTACCTCCAGGGACAGTTGTATCAGCAAGAATATGAATAGTACATGTTCCATCTACATTAAATGTTATAGTATCAGATGTTGAATGAGTATAATTTTGACCAATTATTAACGAAGTCGTACTGGATGGACTTGACGTTGGTGGTGATCCACTATTCAAAGTTGAACCTATTCCATCTATTCCATATGTGAAAATGTTTGTAGATGTATTATATGAAAAAATTTGATTTATTGAACCACTTGATGTTGGTAAATTTCCAAATATATTTATTATATTTGGTGTCTGACTATATGCAAGAATATAAGGTATCGGTGATGAAACTAAACTATTTAAATATGTCATTGCAGTTGAAGAAAATGAAAGTGTAAATCTGGGAACATCTGACCAAAAATTCAAACCACTTAAAGAAGTTGAAGGAGGTGTACTTGATACACTCGTAGAAGGTGCACTTGGTTGTCTTCCAGTATTAAACATAAATCCAGATAAATCTGGTCCACTATAAAGATTTCTTGTTAAAGTATCAAATGATAAAGACCACCCACCTCCATTTACATTTATTACTGTAGTTGGATTTCCTCTAGTCATTGAATAACTATTCACTGTACCATTAAAAGTATTTGTAAATGTACTAGTTGAAAATGTTACAGTATAAATAGGTGAAGATGACCAGAAACTCAACCCATTCAAACTAATTGAAGTGCTGGGGCTGGGACTGGGACTTGGGCTGGGACTGGGACTGGGACTGGGGCTTGGTGAGGGACTGGGACTGGGACTGGGGCTCGTGGATCCCGAAGCAGTTGATGGACTTGGTGAAGTTGCGGGGCATCCAAATTTAAACAAATCACAATGTTTCCAAAGAACCAGACCACCTGCTATCAAAAATAATAAAACTATAAACCCAATCAGTGCTATCAAAATTATTGTTCCACTGTTACTTTTAGGAGGGTGCTTCGGAACTGGTGGTGTCTTCACATTCGCATTTGTCATTTATAAAAGGCGAGATAGTATTTCTGATCAAGGTTTGGACTTGCACTTGTCACCGATTCATCATCAAACATGTACCAGGATTCATTTTCACTCTTTACAAATGAGATGTAGTGTCCCCAGCACCATGGTATCAATGCGAAGAGATCACCATCGAGAAGTTTTTCTGTAGAACAAACTAAAATCTTTGGCATTTTGGTAATTTCATTTTGCTGAATCGCCACTCTGTGAATGATACCTTCTGAATCTTTGTAATCGGTAAGTGTTAGATCCTTGTCAAAGTTGTAAATTGTAAAGGGCCACTTGGTCACTGAGGTTCCAGTTGGGTATGTTATAGTTTGTGTAATTTCACCAGTAAAATCTTTGAGTCCAATAGTTTTTTCCAAGACGTCTAAGATGAGTAAAAATGCTTCTTGGGCATCATTTGGAAGACCTTCCCAATTTGGAAATTTCTTATTAAATTCAAAAAGAAATGGTCTTGGGTCTTTAAACTCATTCATAAATGTTAAAAACTGATGTGTGAATGGGTCACTTGAGATTTCAGGATTTTCCCATTTCCTTGAATATCGGAGACATTGCATAAGAGCATTGAACCAACACGTGGCTCCTAAATTCGGGAGTCCGGTTTCCAACTTTTGCAAAGTTGTCATTTCTCAAATAAAGATTTTATTGTCTAAATAAGAACATGGAGGCAGTTACATCAAGAACCTTTGCGGATGATGTATTGCGTTTTGTTCGACAGCATCGTTCCAAAAACTATGTAGAAATTGAATTTCGTCTAGGACGAAAAAATAGTTCAAATTTTGATACAAATGTTGGTCCTGATATTCATAAAAAAGCTCTAGATGCATTGAATGGGTATCGTGAATGGGAAAAGATTGAGATTAAAAATGAGCAAGTTTATTATGGGTCCCGAAAAGGCCTTCGTATTGTTTACAATGAAAATACAGAAGAACAGCACTGTGTCATAAAACATAATGCTGCTATTTTGGATCAAGTACTTGAAGGATGGCCCCTTGACATTCGGCTAGCAGCATCAATTGAAATACCAAGTTCTTATGATTCGGAGAAGGATGTATTTCCAACGATCAATAATCGAAAGAGGGTTTCATTTGTTCGAAAGGGTCTTACAATTGATGTTTCCGAAATAGTTACAACAACAGGAGAGATTGCTGATCTGGATGAAGAATCTAAAACTCGGTACCAAATCGAATTTGAGATTCTCAATGTAAAAGAACTTGATGACAACAAGACATTCAATCATTACAATAAAATTTTTGATCTTCTAAAATGTCTCTCCTAGACGGGTTCGAACCATCGACATTCAGGTTAACAGCCTGACGCTCTAACCAACTGAGCTATAGGAGAACTTATTATATGTTTTATTTCTTTAACTATTAATAATGACAAACAGGAATGTGAAGACACACCATCCTAAAAGTAATAGTGGAAAAATAATTTTGATAGCTTTGATCGGTTTTATGGTTTTATTATTGTTGGTAGCTGGTGGTCTGGTTCTGTGGAAACATTGCGATTGGTTCAATTTTGGATGTCCTGCAACTTCACCAAGTCCAACAGCTGATTCTGGATCAGGGTCACCAAGTCCCAGCCCATCAACTGCTTCAAGGTCCCCAAGTCCGTCAACTGCTTCAAGGTCCCCAAGTCCGTCAACTGCTTCAAGGTCCCCAAGTCCGTCAACTGGAACTGGAACTGGAACTGGAACTGGAACTGGAACTGGAACTGGAACTGGAACTGGAACTGGAACTGGAACTGGAACTGGAACTGGAACTGGAACGGGAACTGGAACTGGAACTGGAACTGGAACTGGAACTGGAACTGGAACTGGAACTGGAACTGGAACTGGGGGCCCGAATCCATCACTTGATCCTACTCCTTTAATGAATATACTTGGTACAGGAGGCAAAACAAATGGTATTTATACTATTTATTATGCGACATCATCTCTAAATTTATCAGCACATACTTTGTTAATTGTCTTACATATTCAAAATCAAGTTAATGAACCAGTTTTTACAATAACTATAACATCATCAACTACATTCAATTTTACAACTATTGATAATGTATTATCCTTTCCATGTGGACAATCTGGTACTGGAACATATAATACCACTACTAATACAATTACTTTTACTGGTTCAAACGAGAATAATATTGTATTTTTTTAAAACTTGATTGGGTCATACCCCTTCATCTTTAAACTGATGAATAAAAAAATGCTCAAAATTGAAGTGAGTGTCAACTCTATAGAGATTCTTTTGTGTTCAATCTCATATTTATTTGTGTTGTATGTTCCAACAAATCGAATGACTCTATCAACAATCAAAAATACGAGAGCACTGAGTATGATATGAAAAATTGTTTTTTCAGTTGACCCCATCTTCTTTACTTTTGTCTGGATTAAAAATACAAGACTCCACATCTGGGCTCATTATGTTTCTTTCATCCTTTCGAAACTTGGCAAATGTTTTCTTCTCATCACAGAGACTCTTTATTCCACCTTTAACCATATAGTTATAGGGACCGTCTGTTGCACTCATGATCTTTACACACCCTTCACCCAGGTCATGCCAAACCTTCCTGGCACAAAGATAGATGACAAGATAGTTTATGTTGTAAGCTATAGCATCTTGATTTGTCCCAGACTTTTTGATATAATCCTCAATACTATCATATTGATCAATTCCCCTGAATTCCTCATTCCACTTGACAACAAAGGGATTTCCCGGAACTGCTGCTATAAACCAAGATTCAATGAGAACATCCTTTGAAAGTTCTTTAATAGAAAATACAATGGAGTCTGCATCTTCTTTATTTACCCAGTCAAATGAATTAAACGCGACGATGGATGCATCAAGCCAAATTCCTCCAAACTTTGAGATGACTGAGAGTCGAACTAAATCTGAAAATCTTTGGGGGCTGTCATTAAACTTCCAATTTTTGATGTAATTAGCTTCTTCAGGACCCACAAAATTTTCAAGGGTACTTGTCGTCACCAAGTTTATTGTACAGTCGGGGTTGTACTGTCTCCAAGATTTCATACAGTTTTGAATAAACTCTGGAATTTCATCCTTGTCCCAAAAAGTCCACAGGATATTTGGGATCCTATCAAATTTACTCACATTTCTATTGGACATTAGGAAATATATGAGAATCAAGAATATCACCGTAACTACCAAAGCTACTATCATTAATATATATAAACAAAAAAAACTGTAATAAAGTAAATGTTTGCCACGTTGATTCGAAAGAATTTTCCAAATGTTGTGATCATCAATGATACCAAGGGGAACCATGAGGAACTCGAGGAGGTTACCGGTGCCCCAAATCCCGAGGAGATTATAACTGGTCTACGTGATCTTCACAGTGCAGGAATTACTGTATGTGATATCAAGATTGGAAAGGGCCGGGAGGGCCAAATCAAAATTACAAATCCATTTTGTTTCGGATACCTAGATGAGGAGCCTCTAAATACTCGATACAATTTGCCAGAATCTTCTTATGTAAAGTACAAGAGTGACATTTGGTGTCTCGGATGCTTCTTTCTTGGAAAGAATATACCAAAAAGATTTATGAAGTCTCAAGAGCTCCTTGATCAATTTTTAAAGAATGAATCTGAACACATCAAAACTATGCTAAAAGTTAATCCAGAAGAACGAGAGCTTCCGAATGTGGAGACGAAAACAAAGGATGGGTGTAGCGTTCAGTAAACCAACTCCAACTCAAATGAGGTGTTCATACATATCCAGCACCTCTTCGATAACTGGACTCCTCTTCACTTCATTGAGAGTAACCATTTGAATATTTTCACTTGGTGCGACTCTCCGAATAAGATCACTTAGACCTGTAAACTTTGGATCATCAGTTTGTCCAGGGTCTCCAGCAATGACCAATTTAGAGCCGTAGCCAATACGAGTCAAAAGCATCAGCATTTGAGATTCTGTTGAATTTTGCATTTCATCAGCAATGATCCATGATTTATCAAAGGTGAGTCCTCTCATATAAGCCAAAGGACAAATTTCTACAAGAGTCTTTTTTGAATTTAGGTATTGCATGCATGGTTTGATCCATGGTTTCATCTTGTCATCGAGGGTCCCTGGGATAAATCCATGATCCTCCTCGCTTGTTACTGCTGGTCGAGTGAGAATGATTTTATCATAGATACCAGCTCCAACCATTTTTTGACCAATTTTACATGCTTGCATTGTTTTTCCGGTCCCGGACCTCCCATTTACAATAACGATGCTTGGTTTGAGAGCTTCCAAAAGAGTGATGTATCGTTGCATTTTAGTATCCAACTTGTTAAAAGCTTAAGTAAAGATATCTATCACCATAGTACATACACAACTGAGAAGCCTTGAAGTATCTATTTTCTGTTATAGAAAATCCATCAACCAAGATGGCAAATGTTTCTTTAAAAGGAAGTTCGAGACTCCAATTGGTGTACTTTTCAAGGTTTAAATTTTCTTCTAAAAAAGTTTTCACCTTATCAATTTTAGTTGGTTCAAAAGTGTAAAGTTTACAAAAAGCGCTTCGAAAATTTCTTCTACTTTTGATGTTTCCTAAATTGGAATAAATTTTTTCAAGTATACTTATATGCATTAAAGATTTTGGGTCTAGATTTTTTAAATGGGTCTAGTGTATTACAATGGAATAAATGCAGACCCGGGTTACGTTCACACCGAAGAGCGGTTTATCAAAGTAATGGAAAAGTTGGTTGATGAGACCAAGTGGAATGAATTGAATCCAGTTTTAAGAGAAATCAAATGTGAGTACAAGGAGGGGTGGGTCCTTCCAGATGATTTCATCTTTTTTACTTTTCAGGATTGGATTGATTACAGTGGTGCAGTTTATGTTGCTTAAAGAAAAGGTTCTTTTATAAAATAGAAAGCACTCGTAGCGTAGTTGGTTAACGCATTGGTCTTATGTACCAAAGATCGCGGGTTCGAGCCCCGCCGGGTGCACTCTCCACCGGTTTGTCCGAGCTTGGTCTAAGGAGGGGGACTTAAGACGTGAATTTATTCACTGGAAATCCTCTGTGCATTGCACGCGTGGGTTCGAATCCCACAGCCGGTAAATTACATTATTGAACAATTTGCACCTGCTTCAACGTGTTCACCACTACTAATTGCATTATTTTTTTGAGCAACTCCCTGTGTAAGTGCTGCGACTACTGGGTTATTGGCAAAATGTATTACGATTGCAGCCATTACTATACCACCTATAAGAACTCCCGCGTATAAATCAGCAAGTCCTACTACAATTCCACCAACTATACTTCCAAATATTTTTGCTGACTGTGTATTTCCGAGGCGTTTTGCTATACCTTGACTTACCTTTGCGTACACCATTTTATTTAAGTGAACTAAACTATTATATATATTATCAGATACTTTTACTGCTATCTTATCAACACCTTGTACAAATCTATAAACTTCATAGCATGCTATTAGAAAAGCTCCTTGAATTTTATAGTTTAAAGGTGCATTTGGTCCTTCATATTTGGCAGCAATATTACCGACTTGCGATGACCAAAACCAATTACCTAATGCTCTTCCGTGTGTATCAACAAGACTTCCTATAGCATTTGGGATAAATGAACCTCCTAATATTATAGCTGCTACATCCATTCCGGGTTTTTGTACACATGAAGGTAATGCCGTGTATCCAGGTGGTAATATAACACCATAAGGTGCACATACGTCACCAGGGGGGCAATCAGTTCCAATAGGTCCTAATTGATTGAGCGGGGTATTGAAATTATATTCTGTATTTGTAGAATTACATATATCTTGTGTACTTGTACATATACCCGTTGATATATTATAATGACTCGAATTTGAACCTGAACCTGTTGAAATTTTTTCATCACAATCTTGTCGCATTCTCGGACTTCTTGTTATACAGTATCCTTCGGGCCAAGTTAAATTTGGACTACCGGTATCAGGTGATGGTAATTCTGAAGTTTCTGCAAAAAATGGTTTGGGTTGTTTCATTGATCTACCTGGATAAAGTTTGTCAAAATATGAAAGTTCTCTAAATTCAAGATATGCCGTATCTTTAAGACCAGGACTTGAATGAGGTGAACTACCGGGTGGAGCATCTGGGTAATTATTTAAATAGTTTGAATTTGCTAAGCATGATGTTTTATTATATGAACATCCCTGATCATTAGCAGATATACCACCAGCTTTAATACACATATTGTTAAGAGCTATATTGTTGAGATACGTTATATCACAATCAGAAAACACTGTTAAAAGTTTATCAAGACTAATTAAATTTGCCGCATTTTGAATTGCAGTAAGTGACATATCTGGATAAGCTGCTTGTACAGCAGCTATATCATCGGAATTATCATATTTAGGTATATAAGGAACTGGTGGATTCAATGGTACTGTTGGTGAACCTGTACTTGGACTTGGACTTTTAGTAGTACAAACTGGAGATGATCCAGGAGATGCTCCTAAAATTGCTGTAAATAGTTTAAGAGCGACTGGATCTACTGTATATGTATTTGTGTTTGTTTTTATATTTTGTTCAAATTTGTCAAGTTGTATACTTAGAAATGTTACAATATTTGTGGCTAAATCTGTAAGATACGGAGAAACTGTTTGTGACGATGTGGAAGATGGTGAACCTTGATACATTGGAAACATTGGATCATCACCGTATATATCATCTAGAGGACCCCAATAAATTGGATAAGTAAATGAAGAAAACCAATTCGCATTATCTTGTTGAGAATCTAGATTTGCTTTTATTTGTAAAAAATTTCCAGTAAAATTATTATCTTCATAATGTCCAATATTCATAAAACTAAAAACTCCATTTACTATTGTAATTCCCAATAATAATTCATTAATCTTACTAATTGTACTAGCTGCTATACCCGCTTCATTACCCGCTCTAAGACCAGCATTAGCAAGTGCTTTATCCAAAGCTAAAGCAACATCTCCAGATTTACCACTATCAGCAACTTGTTGTAAAACAGAAAGTGCAGCTTCCTCTGAGCCAGCTTTTGCAATCAATGTTTTTATAGCTCTTATACCAAGTTCACTCAAATATGCTAAAATTTCAGAAGATTTCGCAGAATTTATTATAAATTTTGCAACTTTTGGAGTAATTTTTGACAACCCAGATTTAAGTGATTCAGAAAAAGCTTTACCTTTTATAATACCATCTCTGATGGTGTCAAATATAGTTGCTGATGCTTGAAGTGCTCTCATGGCTGCTTCTTGAATAACCATTTCTTCTACCATGATTCCAAATGTTGCTAAATAAGCCAAAAATTGCTGATAAGGTGTTAAGCTAGCTGGGGGATTAAATGGCGGTGGTGGACTGAAATAAGGTACGATTGATGATTTAGGTGGTGGCGATCCACCTGAACTAGATCCAGGAGAAGGAGAAGGTGATGTTTTTTTCTTAAAAATAAATACAGCTGCAATTACAATTACTAAAAATACCATGACTGGTATTATCATTAATCCTAATTCAATAACTATATCTGAATTATCGCTCATTAATATATTTTAATATTATAAATGGCTACTAAGGTTGGGAAGCTTGTTGACCCTGTGAATGTTCGTCGTCCACCAGATTTATCACCTGAAGGAGCAGCCGCTGCAAATAAAGGAATAGGCTTGGAGACTAGTAATTCTAATTTAAGAGGTGCTGATAATTTTGCGGCAGCTGCTGACGGTGCTCAATTAAGTTTACCAAGTGGTTCAGTATCAGGTGCAGGCTTAAGTGAAGCTATAAAAACTTCAGGAGATGTTGGTACTTTACAACAATCAGTAAAAGAATTAAGAGCAAAACAATCAGCTACTACAGCGACACAAACTCCAAATGATGGTAATACAACACCACCAAATCCAAAAAATCCAAAAGCGGATAGTGGTGGAAAAGATCCAAATGAAGCAACTGAAAGAGCAAGTATTTATGAAGGTTTAAAGGCTGCTGGAGCAAATACTGCTAAATTTTTTGGTACTACATTGGGGCTTGCAGTACTCGGAACTGCAATTTTCTTAGCTATATGCGGAGCTTCTTTAGATTGTACAGATGGTTCAACATGTACTATAAAAAATGTATCAGTTCTTGATAATTCTAATGTCCGTATAGACTTTGATGTAAAATTATTAAGAGCTAGTTGTAAAGGTTTGTTCAATCCGTGTATTAATGATTCTGTAAGAATGAATGCAGATGTTCCATTATATAATTCTTCAGGCCAAGCCTTATTTAAATCTGGATGTTCTTATACGATTACACAAGTTTTAAATGGAATGGGAACTATAGTTATAAATTCACCAACAAATACATCTGGGTACACTCAAAATTCAAGTACATCTTTTGGAACATTTAATATACAATCAACGTTTGCAGCACAATGTGCACAAAACATGGTAGCTGCAGCATCTATTCCATTAGATGCATTAAGTAAATTAGGTGAACAAGCTGTAAAGTCAATTTGTACATTATTTCCTTTATTATGTAATACGACTCTGTGGATAGTATTAATCGTTATATTATTCTTCTCAAGTGCAGCATCAGTCGCTGCTTTTTTTGTTTTTAAATCATAAGATGTCATCGTCTGTTACTACGACATATTATACATATAAGTTGAATACTGTTACTGATATAAAAACATATTGTACTATAAATTCTTCAACTTCATTTACCATAACTGACCCAACTGGAAAAAAATATAACTATACATTTTCAGATAATGGAACAGGTACTATAAATATAAATATACCAGAAAATATAAATGATTATTATTTTATCGCTATTCAATTTCCTATAAATGCTATAGGTACTTATTCACCCTCTACAAACGGAATAGTAAATGCAACTTCTTTGAATTTAACTTCTGGAAGTTTGACTCTGTCAAGCACCTCGAGCAGCCCCAGTACCTCGAGCAGCCCCAGTACCTCGAGCAGCCCCAGTACCTCGAGCAGCCCCAGTACCTCGAGCAGCCCCAGCACCTTGAGCAGCCCCAGTACCTCG
>Ga0209084_1001975_pt1 | contig 16486 bp, 16 predicted proteins | sample C_130820_MF_Meta_FD_187309 | JGI IMG/M metagenome (GOLD analysis project Ga0209084, IMG submission 187309) | Freshwater microbial communities from Lake Croche, Canada to study carbon cycling - C_130820_MF_MetaG (SPAdes) (version 2) | ecosystem: Environmental > Aquatic > Freshwater > Lake... | reverse complement strand
TTGACGGTATTGCCACTAAATGTATACGATGGTGATGATATATAATTTATACTACTACTCATTGTAGTGTCAATTGTAATTGAATTAAAATCAATAGTATCCAAGTTAGTTATAGTTATTGTATCGTCTGATGTTGTCGAGTAAGACGCGGGCTGAGAAGAAATTGTCATGTAATGCCTCCGTTTGTTTATGTAGCATAGGAAGTCTAGTTTTATAATTTTCCATATGCTCAATTATTGTTTTGCAAATAAAAGGTCTATATCTAGAATATGCTTCAAAACTGTCAGTCCATTCGCTAGGATACTTAAATGTATCAAATGCCATTTCACTATAACTGAGCCTATCAGGAACCATAGGAATAGAATCTACAATGGCACCTTCATACCAACTAATGCCAAGTGTTTCTTGCAAGTTAGCACTGAACACCATTTTACTTTCACCTAGCAGTGTATGATACTCGTGTTTGCTAAGTTGTTGATCTTGACAAACAACAAATTCATACTGTGGCAAATGTGTAGCCAAGTCGCGAAAGATATCAACTTGTTTCTCAGGTGCTATGCGATGAGGAAACAATATAAGGTCACGCTTTGATAGACCTTTATATGCAGCCAGTGTATCTTCCATATACTCCATGGGCCAGCCAGTGCGTACAATTTTTGGTTCTTCACCTTTTAATATTTCGTCAAGGTGTTCACTAAACCAGGGATTTTCTGTAGGATAATCGTTCAACAGATTTGCATAAAACATTGTAATATGAAAGTCTGTGGCAAAGTAGTTGTGATCAAACGCATAGAAGAATGATTTCTCAGCATTCCTAACCCAAGGCTTGTTACCAACCAGTCGACCTAGAAAGTCTTGTGGATCATATGAACCAGCATGCCATAAGCCGTGTGTGACTACTGGAATATTCAGTAGCTCACTCATGTACTTTAAGTTGATAATGCCCGGGTGCCAAGCGTCAGTAAAAATAAAGTGGTCGCCAGGATGAACGGCTCCGTCGCAAAATAGCCGACCCATCTGCTCAACTTGATTAGCTTTGTATATATTAGTTCCGCCAAAGTTGAGAAATGCTCCAGGAGTGGTAGCACTAGGAATGTCCGTAGGACCTGATATAATGTTGACATTGTGTCCTGCCTTTTGTAAGAGATCGGGCACATGGGACTTCCACTGTCCCGTGTACCTTGTCTCAACCGATTCTAGATCAATTAAGAATATGTTCATTATACTCTGTTGTATTGAGGCTTAGTGCCTTGGTAAGGTTTACGTTCGCCAGTCCATGCTTTCTTTGGACGCTTACTCTTTTCAAAGTTCCTCCACGCCCAGCTTTCACGATTGTACAGATCCGCTTCGTTGAAGGGAAACATTTCCAATCGGCAAAAATCTAGATATGCCTCGAGGTCATCAAAGATCTTAACAATCTCAGGACGGGTTTCGAAATAATTGTTGTCTTTGTAATTTTTATTAGCCATGATAGCCTCTCAATATTTAATAAATGAACCATTTTCTCCGTCTTCGGAGACCTCAATCCAAACCTCACGGTTGGGATACTTTTGTGAAATGACTTCATATAAATCTCCTGAAATCATTTCGCAACTCTTGTAGTCTAACGCTAGTATACTATCTTTATAAAGATTTAGCAACCAGCGTTTGAACTGAATAAACTCAATATCACGATCATCGTGTGTAACACCAATCCAAACTTTAAAGTGAAAGATATGACGATGCGGATAACCTAGGAAACTTACGTCATATTCGTCACCTGTTGCCAAGTTAGGATCCGTAAGTGCGGCTGGATATTTGTGCATACCTTCTTTATTAAAGGTAACCCAAATCATTTTATTAGGTCTGACATCTTGTTTAATAATCATAGTGTTGTATCTTGTGTATATTGATCCCAATGAGTATACTTGTCTTTACTCATCAAGCTCTGTAGGTGATGTGTCCACACACCTGGATTTGTAGCACCCCAAGTTCGGTCGTCTAGTTTAAGTGTGGCATTATAGTTGAGTTGAGCAATGTAAGGTAACTTAACACTAATCATAGGAACAAATCGCGGATATTCGTTATAAGCAGATTCCAATACGCCTTCTATGTGTTCGACACCAAAGTCTAGTGATACCCAGTAGTCTGCTTTTAGACAGCCTATAATAACGTCATCCCACGCTTTATAATCTTTGTGGCTGATTGCTCGAGGATTAAAACTTTGGCTTGTACCAAAGTAAATATGTTTCACATTGGCTTCCATGGCTTTTGTAAGAATTTCTTCAATGGGCGGTGTGCCCACAACAAACAATGTAAACATACCGTGACAAATAGTATGTTCAACTTCGTAACCCGTAAAGTAAACGACGCCTTGCCGTTCTTCAGTGTTTAGTCCCATTTGATATAACCTCTGCTGTAACCATCTGGACGATCCACACCATCCGCAAATGCTTGCTGCCATTCAGTGTTACGATTATAACACTTGGTCCAGAAACTATCAACCTCAATCTCACCGTTTGTAATCCAATATTTGGCATCTACCATACATTGATAGAATTTATCATTCCGTGGGCTTGGTTTAATTGTAGTAACAGCCTTCCAAAGTTGTTGCTGTGCTTCTTTATGACTAACAGCCTTGCCAACTGCATCAATGATCAATGCATTATTATTTAGGTTAATCTCTGTACCTAAATCATATTTGCCACTCAAATCAATCACTACATCGTAGCTTTCAGTCGTAGCAACTAATAGTTTATCACCCCACAATTCTATATTGTGCGATCCTAAAACATCAATTTCAAAATTTAATGCGTTGATCTGTAATACTCGATACGCAACTTGTGCAAGAAACCCACTGCCAATAATCAGCAGTTTCTTACCGTCACCACTACGTTTGGCAATTTCGTCCATTGGTTGATAAACAATATTGACAGCACAAGCAACTGGTTCTAATATATATTTTGGGCTGACCTCTGGGACCTGCACATATTCATATTTACGAACATTGTAGTAATCTGAATAAGCAGGCTCACCTCGGGTAGCAACAATATCACCAACATTAGTCATTCTAACATTGCTCTTAGTAACAATGCCAATACCTTCATGTCCACTCATATGCATTGGTAATGGTCCAAACTCTCCAACCATCATGTCAATGTCACTACGACATACACCAGTCATTAGTGCTCGAACTTCGATTTCATTATCTGCCGGTTCGGGTTTATCCCATGCAGTTTCAACAAAACTGCCATCACCGTTTGTAAACAAGATTCTACTTCTCATAGTTTTTCAATTACTCCGTGTATCCAAGTATCTTGCTCGTATTGTTCTGTCCAAAATTTAGCATCATCGACTCGATCAACAGCTTCTTTAATCATAGCCTGGTATGCTTCTTCAGGACACCATCCTAGTTCAAAACGTTCTACACTATTATCTTCCATAAAAAATTCAATGGAACTATCGTCATCTAACATACTACGCCAATTGGCAGTACACGACCATTTGTTAGCAAAGTCGATAACACATACATCATCTACATCATATGTTCCGTTAGGATTGACAACTCCATAGTCTGTACTATCAATATCTTCTAACCGCCAAGCCGCTAGTGTAGTACTACCTTTGACTTTATCTGCTCGCCAGTGCGGATTTATAGCAATATAAAGACTTAGTAAGTGTGGCATCAAATCTCGACTAACACCGCCAAATGATAATTTTTTAGTAGTAAACCAACTACCTGGACTTGGAATACAATTCTTACGTATCCATTTAATCTTTACTGTCTTGGCCTGTATAGCCAACTCTTTTAATTCAGCAATGTTACTACGCCACATGTTATTTTTAACCATTATGAAACGGGTATACTTGTATTCTTCTAGTAAACGTTGCCATGTAAAACTATTTGAAACACCTGGCTTTTCAATAAACACAATTTTACTGCACGGTGCAACTTTGCTTGCAATATCAAAATGTGTAAAGTTGGGAGTACAAATATGTGCAGTGTCAAATATCTTATGGATAAGCACAGCCTGATCCACAGATGTATACATTGCACCTTTCTTTGGATCTTGATCCACAGTAATAATCTCGTGTCCGAGTTTTTCTAGTACAGTCTTGTACAACTGTCCTATACCCATACCAACAATTAGACTACGCTTCATTTTTAATTTGCTCGTATTGTTTAAAAAGTCTAGTTACATCTTCCATACGTTCGGCAAATATATCAGGACTCGTTTGTGCTGTTTTTTTCATATCATATTCACTGGGGTAGTGACGCAAGCAACTTCTTGCACGATCTTTAATTGCTTTTGGAACTCGAGGAGTAGACAGTATCTCTTTCAAGAATTTTTCTGTTTGCACAACAGCTCGATATCTTTCATCTGGTAATGTCATTTTATAACTCTTTTCATGAAAGTTTTCACGGGTAATATTATACACCGGATTCTAAATCATCCAGCTTTTGAGTATCAAACTCTGCTTCAGTTTCTAATTGTACACTATCTTCATCTACTTCGTCAAACAAAGCGGAGAACATGCCACTTGCATTGACTGTCTTCTTACCAGTTGCACCACGGGTACCGGGAATAGCTTGCCAAAATTTATCAAACCCATCAATGATAGCAACAGCAGTAGCTCTATCAGGAGCACTGAAGATAGCATCCACTACATCTTTAAAATAAATGCGTTCAAACTTTTCGTCTACTAACATAGCAGGACATAAACCAGCATCATATTGGCGATTAGCTTCTTGCACACTATTCAAATGCAACCAGACATTATGTCCCATCATAATTGCGTATGTGAAACTATCCCAACTAGTTTTACCTTCTTTACCTATCTTATTTAGATCGCCCGGACCGTAGATACAAATATCTTTAACCTCTACTCCATCCATTAAAGGACTTGTAGTAAATGATTTAAAGTGTTTGTCTTGTACTACTACGTCTTGGAATAGTCTAGTGTCCTTAGCATACTTTTTGTTGTCTAAACTAGGCAACATCCGGTAGAGCCACTTTTGTCTATCTGTAATTTCTGTTTGTACATAAATCTGTCCATTTGCAGTGGCAAGGAAAGGACTAGCACAATCAAAGCTAATAGTAAAGTCTGGATTGTGATATTTACGAACAGCACGTTGAATGTCTGTTAGCAACAATGCCCATTCTAATTTACTTGTACCGAGAAAGTGCATCCAATCTTGGTGACCTTGTTCAAGCAACCCGTCAAACTTTAATGCTACAATTCTACGTAATACCAAATCAACGTCGCACATATTCTGGCCACCCATGGCCCAGCCATTAAACGGTCGTTCATACTTAGTCGGATCGCAAAAGTCTTTCATTTGCTGATACCAATCTTCTGCTTGATCGTGATTTTCACCTTGCAGTACATTTAAGAATTTACAAGCACCTGTACGATGTTTGATAAAGTATTCGTTATTATATTTTGTAGCATTTACTGCTTGTTGATAGGTTGCAATGCCGGTGGCTTTCTTTCCAACGGGGCTACGTTCCACCCATGCTGGAATATCAAGAACCATGCCATAGTCCATAAGTGCATCCATCCACGCAAGAACTTGCTCACGCTTCTTTTGTGCCGCATCAAGTTGTGCTTGATACAACTTAGGATGATCTATTTTAGTATATTTTGGATTACCATTCTTATCAGTCTTAGGATCGCCGGTCGGGTGTAACTGTGGAACAAGTTCAACTCCTCGAGCATTTACTTCAATCCATTTGGCAGCAACTTCAGGCCCGGTAGGATCTCGCCACTCGCCTGCCCACACACCTTTACCAATTTGGAAACCTCCGGAGTCTCCTAGTACCCAACTAGTTGAACGATCTCTATTGCGGAACATATCTTCACTAGGATCAGGTTTAGTCAAATCTAAGTTAGCATGGCCCGCTGAATACAAGCAATGATCAAAGTAAAATGCCGCATTGGGATTCAAGTAGTTCATTGCTTCAATACCCATAGGACCAAAGCTGGCAGGAATACGTGCAGGATCTACGTAGTTACTGTAGCGTTGTTTGCCTATGTATGTGCTGTAAAATCCCGACGTTGCCGGCAGGAAATACGCATAATCGCTTTGTGCGGCTGTCAGGTTTTTATTCATTACTTAGACTGTGCAGGTAAAATGTAGTCGTATGTAGCAATACCGCTATCAACTGTAATGTTCAACGCACCTGCATCTGCAATACGCATTGTGATATCACCATTTAGATTCAAAATGCTTTGCACTTGATTGACTGGCCACGACCATGTTTGACGCAATTTTCCATCAATACCTGACTGAAAGATAAACGAACCTGCGTGTGTGCTTGCATCACCAAAGCTAAACACTAGATCGTTACCGTCTGTTTTAACTTGGAAGGTTTGTTCTTCCGAGTGTGCATTTGCTTGAAATTTAAGACGTTGAATACTAGCCATGCTTGGTTGGAATTCGATATCCCACTTAGCACCTTTGAATTTAACACTTTTCAATTTTTCATTGATAATGTCTTGATTCATAAAACGGTAATCGTTTTGGAAATCTCCAAGTCCGTTCTGAAAGTGTAGTCCTGTAGGAATAACTTCTCCATTACGTTCTTGTTTAACAACTGAGATAGTTGCATTGTCTTTGTATTCTGGACATTTAAGATGGATATCCAGCTTGTTCAAATTAGGCATACCAAACACACCTTCAAAGTCATCAACTGGACTATGTGTTTTTGCATTGACAATAACTGAACGATCTTCTGCCATTGATTCAATGCTTGTTTCTTTAGTAGTCGATGATACCTTAACCAAAGGCAAAAAGCCCAAGCTGTGTGTATGTGCTACTAGATCTTGTAAAAAGTGTTTCATGTGATTCTCCATATGTTATGATTATACTTAGGTTTTTTGACAATGTCAAGGATTTTTCCTAACCTTCTTATTGTATTTCACCGATTCATTTAGTATACTAAATGATGTATCGATGCTGTTAGCATAGTGTACAAATGCCTCTGTGTCTTTAGGAAGACATGCTCCACCAAATCCACGTTCGCTATCTAATCCTGGCACTAATGTATGACTATTACCAATGCGACTATCGTGTGTGATCATTTGTCTAACCATTTTATAATCGGCACCGTTTTTTTCGCAAATGTCATACAACTGATTAAAAAACGCAACCTTTGTTGCTAAGAATGCGTTGATGCCATACTTGACGGTTGCCGCTTCTACAGTGGTGCAGTGAAAAAACAATTTACAATTTGGCAATATGCTTGTAAATAGTTCTTGCCAAAATCCTTCGGGATCTTCCCCACCCAACACACATGATTTTTGATCAATAAAATCTTGATCAGCAGTACGTGCTCTTAGAAACTCTGGATTATATACAATTGAATGATTGCTATATAATTCCTCCATTGCTTCTAATATACCCGGTGTAATAGTACTCTTGATTAAAACGGGCATAAAGATAGGAACTGTATCCATTACGTTTGCAACATTTCCTATGTTGCATACTCCATCTAATGTGGGTGTGTCAACGCAAATAATCAAACCGTCTGCGTCGTGATTATCTGCAATTGTATTAGTTGTATATTTTGGATCTACAATAACAACTTCGTGTTTGGTATGTAAGGCCTTTGCTACTGCCTTACCTACAAATCCATAGCCTGCAATTATAATTTTCATATTAAAACTCGAATAAACTGTTAAAGGTGTTCTTTTCTTCTGTGCTACGTACATCCCACTTCAACACACCGATCAAGTTATCTAACTTATTGTCAATAATAGTCTGTTCCATCTCAGCATGATCAAATGCTAGATCCTTAAACCACTGTGGCAGACGCAATTCGTCCACAGGATACGCAACACTAGTAAATCCCATTGGATTTTGCTTTAGCTTGCAAACAATAACCTTTGCACCGTCAGTAATACCCATGCTGTATTTGTCTTGGTACATACGTTTTAGCGTATTCCAATTGATACTTGCACGAACATGGCCCGGCATATTAGTCTTGCCGTCTTTCTTTTCCTTGGCTTCGTACTCAGTAATATTATTGGCACGTTTAGGACTACCTTTCTCCCAACCAGGCCTGCTTTTAAATCTTAGTCTAAACTCGCTGATATGATCCAGTACTTCTTGTTCTGGTTTACCCATCAGTACCATTTCAAGAACATCACTAAGAAAGTTTTGAATAAATTCTGGAGTATCGCTACGTTTAAGATCCAAGCCCATGGCCTTAATCTTACCAGGCTTACCTTCTATGTCACTACGCTTGCCTTCTTTGTCGTAATATAATACCGCATACCGCTTTTTAGTAATAAACAAACTCTTAGAGCCAACAATTTCACGACCTGCTTTAATAACTTCACCACGAGTCTTTGGTACGTGAAATGTATCCAACATAAACTGTGGAAATGTATTATTCACTTCATCGGCAATTTGATCATACAACTGTACTACACTTTCCTTTGTCCAGGGAATTTTGCCCGCTACAATTTCTTTCTCAAGAGTTTTATACGCAGAGAAATAACATGAGTCCGTATCACCGTAGATAATTGCTTTGCCACGGTAGTCATAATCACCAGTGACAATTTCATTGACCTTACCTGCCATGTGTTTAACAATCTGGCGACCGCTTAGTGTGGTACTTTGCCCAATACGCTTATCAAAAAACCTACAACCGCTGTTAAGAATGGCACCATATAGACTATTAAGGTTAATCTTCTTGACAAGCTGTCGTTTGTCCCAGTATTCTTCTTCAACTTTGTTACCACTTTTAATACATTCCTTTAACTTGGCCTGCATCTCTTTACGTTCGGCATACCAACGCTTGAGCAATCCAGGAATAATACCTTCCTTCTCGTAAGTAAAGATTGTACCATTAGCACTGAGAATCCACGGCTGATTACTTTCAAAGATTAGTCTATATACCTCGGCAGCACTAACAACATCAGTGTCTCCGTTTTCCCAGTCGATAGTAATGTCTGTACCAATCTCTTGATTCATTACACATTCATATTCTAAACTACTGAACACACCTTCCCACGATGCCGCAAACGATTTGCCCTTGGCCATTTGCAGTTCGATAAATTCTTCTGTTTTAGTTTGACGCAACTGTCCAACAATAGTTTCCGGGCCCATATTCAATGCACGAATAGCACTTGGATAAAGACTGTTGATGTCTAGAGATCCAATCCAATCATGAATACCTTCTTTAGGATACGCAACATACGCACCAGCCGCTTGACTATCTTCACGTTCATCCATCTTAGTACGATTAGGAACTTGGAATCCACGTCTGTGACATTCGTTGATAATAGCCTGCTCAGTCACTGCAACAGCACCCATTGTAGTTTGTAGCAATACAGTACATTCGTGTGCCAGTGTATTGGCAAGATCCATGAATTTTAGTTTCTTGTCCAGTCGATCCAACAGCATAGTATCTTGTCTGTTGTATTCGATGAATGTTTTAAAATCATTGTTATACAATTGATCAAGCGTGCCTTCGTATTGTGTCTTACGCTCGCCTAATTCATATTCTGCAATAGCATCCAGCCGATAACTGTGGCGTTCTTCGTATGTATACTTGCGATACAATTCTAGACTGTCTAAGTGTACGCGGCCGATAAAGTCGTATGTAATGGCTTTCTTGCCAAATTTTTCATATTCACGACGCTTGGGATATTGACCAAACAAACAGAATCTACGTGTGTCGTCTTTACTCAACACTTTAGTCACACGATTTACAGTATATGGAATATCATAACCTTCGCTGTTCCAACCACTAAGCATATCAGCATCTTGAATAATATCAAGAAATGCATCCAACATTTCTGCTTCTGTTTTAAACAGCATAGTATTGGGAAAGTCTTTAACAGCTTCGTGTGCTTCTTCCCAAGTTAGTGTCTTTGGAGGTACAGCAAAACATACGAGTGTTTCCAACCATTGTAGGTGAACTGCAATACTAGTAATTGGCATAAAAGCATCTTCTGGAGTACTGTAGCCACGTTCCGGATCAAAGTCCACCTCAATGTCAAAAAATGCTACATTGAGTTTTGGGGGTTCTGCGTTTAGATAGTTTTCACTTAGACAAACAAATACTGGATTGATGTCAGCTTCAAATAATTGTTTACCAGAATTGATTGCTTGTTCTTTTCGGAAGTCTTTTGTATTTTTACAAACAATGCGACTAAGTGCATCGCCGTAAATACTTTGAAATTTGCCACGAGGGTCTTTATAATAAAGCGTGTGTTTGACAGGGATGTCACGATACTCACGCTCGTTTTTTTTATTTCGTTCGACTACTTTGATAACGTCGTTATCGCGGTCAAACCATGCGTCTACATAGCTCATTAGTTCTCCATATGTCATTTCCGGCTGACAAATACCTTACGTGCGGTTTATGGCCCGCTGACCTTATACAACAATATTTATTAGATACGTTTAGTAATATCTAAAATTGCTTCAATTTCTTCCCAGTCTTGATTGTAAGTGCTCCAATCGCCTTTGTGTGCAATTTTAATTGCTCGATTGATAACACTGGCTTTGACCTGTAATTCTTCTGCAACTGCCTGTACTGTTTCCTTTAGCCCTACTTGTAAGTCGTCAATTTCGCGAAGGACAGTGGATCCTTCTGTAATCAAACGCTCTAGTTTTGCCTTTTCTTCCGCACCGTATGAACGACCACCCATTGTAACTCTCCTAATGTATATGCCTATTATATACTACTTATCTTGCGTATGCAAGCTGTTAGATATTTTAAAGGTGAAAGTGGCAGAATAAATCTGCCACTTTGATTACTTGTTAAATCCTGCTAATTTTAATAGTCTGTCAACGTCTTCATTTTTTTTGAACTTTGATAAATCTACTGGCATTGGTACTATGTCGCCGTCTTCGTAGTCGTAATCACCGGGTATGCTGGAATCTTTTCCCTTAGCTCCTTTCCACATACGCGAACCGTGCCCAATTGGAACCCATCTGCCATTTCCACTAGGGCCATTTCCATCGCCCTTACCTGGTCCATCGCCCTTACCTGGCCCATCGCCCTTACCTGGCCCTGGCTTATTGCTGTTACCACCAGGTCCGGTATTATTGCCATTGCTGTTACCACCAGGTCCGGTATTATTGCCATTGCTGTTACCACCAGGTCCGGTATTATTGCCATTGCTGTTACCACCAGGTCCGGTTGTTGGGCCATCGCCTGGTTTATTTGATGGTGTAGGCACTACAACGGTACTTGGAGTGGTTGTATTACCAACATCAGTTTTAATGTTAGATGGTCCAGTTGTAGTATTTGGTTTTGGTGCAGGACTTGGTGTAGGACTTGGATTTTGACCTGCTAATCGTGCCCTTGCCTCCGCAGCTTTTTTACGGTCTGCAGGATCGGACGATCTTTCTAATTGTGCAATAGCATCTTCTAATCTTTTCTTTATTTCTTCTCTAGATGGTTCCGCCGCAGGTTTAGGCTCAGGTGGTTTAGGAGTAACAGGCGCAGGTGTAGGAGTAACAGGCGCAGGTGTAGGAGTAACAGGCGCAGGTGGTTTAGGCTCAGGTGGTTTAGGAGTAACAGGCGCAGGTGTAGGAGTAACAGGCGGACGATTTGCATCATCTTCTTTACGTTTCTTTTCTGCATCTTCTTTTGCTTTAGCTTCTGCATCTGCTTTTGCCTTAGCTTCTGCTGCTTTTAACGCTTCTAATTCTTTTTGCCTTTTTTCGTTTTCTGCTCGTGTTTTAGCTTCAGCCGCTTCTTTTTCTTTCTTTGCAATTAGATCTTTTAATTCTCTTTCTCTACGATCGGCTTCAGCTTTTTCAGCTGCCGCTTTATCTGCCGCTATCTTTGCTTCACCATCTTTTTTAAAATCACTAATTATTTTATTTTTTTCTGCTTCTTTTTTAGCCTGGTCTGCTTTTTCTTGTGCAATACGTGCTTCTTCTTGTGCTTTAAGTGCGGCTGCTTTATCCGCCGCGTCTTTTGTTTCGCGAGCTTTTTTCTCTGCTTCTTCTGCTTCCTTCCTAGCTTGCTCTGCTTCTTGGGCCGCCTTCTTTTTCTTAGCCTCTGCTTCTTCTGCTTGTTGTCTAGCTATCTCGTCTTTCTTTTTTTGTGCTGGATCGGGTTGTACTGGGTTGGCTGGAGGAACATTTGGATTAGGTTTAACTTTGTCGTTTGGTTGAGTAACTGGTCTTAGTTCTTTACCTTCTACTCCCCATTTTTCAACAGTCTTATCTTTGTAGTCTTTCTTTGCACGACCCAGCACCTTACTTGCACCACCGTCAGGAGAATTTAATACTTCATCTGGTACATCTGTATATTCTTTGCTAAAACCATCTGTAAAAATAACGATAACTTTTTTAGCCATGCTTTATCACCACTTTGAGGAAGGGAGAACTTTTTCATCCTTCTTTTTCTTTTTCTTCTCTGCGTCATCTTTTCCAATAACAATATCTGGTTTTGGTGTACCATCGGGCGTTGTATTAGTAGTTACTTCAGAACCAACTGGTGGAAGCTCTGGAGTATTATTTGGATTTGGTACTGTATTAGGCAAACTACCGTCTGGCCATATTTCAACATTATTGTATGTAAGTGTATTTTCCGCTTTGGCCATTTCTTTACGCTTTTTAGGATCCATTTTGGCAAGTTGTTCAAGTCGTGCAGCCGCGGCACCATCATCTTTGGCGAGTTGGTAGCCATTCGGAGTTTGCCACTTGCCATCTTGATTTTTAGTCACGCTTTGCGACTTTACAGGTTCATACGCTTCTCTTCCATTTTTTATTTTATCAAGATCTAAGTTTGGATCAGTAGATCCAGTAATCACCCATTTCCATGGAACTTGGTCAGCTGGTATTTCTGTACCTATTGGAGCACCACCACCTTCGGATCCTGCTGATCCGCCTTCTGGCTCAACTGGTGATTTTTTATTTTTTGGCCAAAAGTAAATTCCCAATAGTATCAGCAATGCAACCAGTGCTATTACTTTTTTTGTATGTTTTGCTGGCGGTGGTTCTGGCGGCCGCCATGGTGCATCTGGGTGCGCCGGCCTTGGTGGTGGTTTAGGTTCTGAAAACCATGACCACAACTGCATCAATTTACTTGGAGATTTTGCCAACACAGCCGCAGATTCTGGATAGTTGGCTGCGATAAACGATTCCACATCGGCTGCACTGTTGAATACAGTACCATCCGGTGCCTTGACTATTGCGTTACCTGCTTGTATTTCAGCATCTGCCGCTGACTTAGCCGCTTCTATATTCTTAAACCCTGGCGGATCAATACGTTTAGGATGAAGAGGATCGGTGCCACTGACATCAACTGGTTTTTCCACAGGCTTTTCGTACTTAACCCATTCACCTTTTTCATTCTTCACTTCCCAACTGCCATCTTTATTTTGTCTTGCTCGTGGCAATGGCGTCAGTGGTTCTGGCTCCACGTGTGGTTCGGGTTTTATATTTTTAACTGTGCCTGTTTTTGTGACATCTTCAAATGATGCAATGGCATTGTCGCCTGCACGTGAGTACATGGCTTCACCGTTTTTAATTCCAGTTACATTCCATACTTCTTTTGTGCCATTTGGTAATGTTATTTCAATAGTTTTAAATTCTTTTATAATTTCCACAGCCGGCTTTTTCAACCAGAATTTTAGTAGACTAGGTATTATTTCTTCGCCGGCTTTTAATGCCATGCTGGCCGCACCCTTCAAACCTTCATTTATGGTCTTGGATTCAATTTCATGCAACTGCTTGCGTAATGCAGTCATTGATTCAACTAATGTCATTTTATTATTCATATTATTCTATCAATCTAATTAGCATGGGTTTTTAACAGGAGGTTGCCCTGGCATTTGCATATCGCAATCATCCTTTGACTTGTACATATTTTTAACAGCATGTGACACGTCTTGTGCAATGTTGAATTGTAGTTGTGCAGGTAGTGCTGTTCCGACCATAGTCTTTCCAAATTTGCCACTAGTTTTAGCTATTGCCTTTACTACCGATATAAGTTTTTCAATTTTATTTACATTGGCCGCCGCTGCCGCCCCTATTCCAATCGGGCCGCCGCCGAATATTGCCCCAACAGCCATACTGCCAGCAGTGATCCCTGCATCTAATGCCGCATCACCTAGCGTATAAGGAATACCGGGAATAATATCTGCATCCCATTTGTAACCACCCATACCTACTTTAGAACTAGTACGTTCGTCGCCTATTGCTCCTGTAGTTGCACCTAGCCCTACCATAGTGCCAGGGTGAGAAAGTACTTTTCCAACAGTATCCCACTTACCTCCTTCATTTACAGTATACCCAAAACTTTCAACTAATGACTTATGTATCATACCTTCGGCAAATGCCTGATCGTCTTCTGAATCGTCATCGTTCATACTGAGATATTGCTTTAGTAAATCGTCTACTTCTTTTGCTTTTTCTGAAGGTGCAGAACTACCACTTTTAGGAACAATTTCTTCACCTTGATTTAAACTTTTACTGGCTGGCACTTCACTACTTACGGGAGACAGCGGTGTTGATTTTAAGTTTGTTGGTGCAACAACGGATGATGTCACTGCCGCTGGCTGAGCTAGATTTTGCATTGCCGCTTGTCTCACACCTGCAGATTGCTGTTTGACCGCATCAAATTCTTCTTTTGATTTGCCGCCAGTTAGCCAGTCAGTCAATCCAGCAGGCCCTTTTGCATTATCAGGAATTAGTCCCAGTGAAGCAAGTGGTTTCCAATCTTCAGGTGTTGGAGGTGCACTGCGTGGAGATTGCCCTTCCTTAGAACTCCATTCATTATCGCCGTAGGCAATAATAAAGTCACCTTCGCTATTAAATAAACCTTCTAACTTATTTTGCTGTGCTAATTTTGCAATGGCAATGTTTCCCGCAGTCTTAGGATCCCATGATGTAAATCCTGACCATCCACCCTTAGCTTTTTCCACAGACGCTTTTTCTTTGGCAGCTTGCTCGGCAGCTTGCACAGTTGCCAAGGTTAGACTGGCATCTTCAATTAAATCCAAGCGTGTGACTAAATCTCTAAAGTTCATTTCTTTTCCGTTATTTCTTATTGGGCACACAGTTGTTGACTCTAACACCGCCTTTAATTTTGGTGCCTTCCTTATGCTTGCCTGTCCAGCACTTGGGATCTAAACGTTGTTTAATGGCTTCGTCAATTTTATTTCTTAGTGCTAATAGCTGGTCTAAACCTTCTTGCTTTACTTCACCGGTGGGCTCAGGCGGGACATCCCAGGATGTTTCTTTACCGTCGGGATCTTTGTATGTTCCGGTTGCTTTGCCGTTAGCACTAGTAATGTTTGCTTCATGCCCGAAGCCGCGCATACTAACACTGCCGCCAGGGTTTGTGCCGTCGAGTTTTGTTTGTATTTTGGTATTTAATTCCAAATCGCTAGCACCCAGTTTGAGTGTGTATTCCAAAGTGTGTGTTCCAGATACAAAGTCAGTTACCCAAGACATTCCGGGAATAATGTTTGATGGTAGAGACCAGGTAGTAGGGCGCATGGCACCGCCAGCTCCTGAGTTATCCCAAACAAATGTCCCAAGCTGCGGATGAGTTGCTGATCTGTCGCCGTCCTTTCGAGTGGTAAATTCCCAGCTGCCATACATGCCATCTTCAGGAGGAACTTGAGGAACTGGAGGAGGCTTTGCAAACTGTGCTGCATCATTTGGACCATCGTACCCTTCATATTTTTTAGCATCGTTGTCAAACTGTTTAATGGTAGCTTTATTGATACCTTTAAAACGTTTGTTGCCACGTTCGAAGTCGCCTTCAGCATCTGCCTTTTTAGCATCAGCACCAGCCGCTTTTTTATACTTGCCCAACAACTCAGTTGAAAGTTCGTCAATAGGCTGAAGACCGACTCCTGCCATAGATTCAAATTCTGGCATTGGTGCATGAGCATCGCCAACCTGACTGGCGTTCATTACCATGCCTTTGTAAGAGATTTTTAAATTAGAGTAAGCTAATCCTTTGCTTCTTAAAAAATCACCTAACCATTTGTCAGCTTGTTTAATAACAGTTTTTGGATCCCCTACCCAGTTGTTTTTTGCTATAAATGGTGTTAAATCAAACTCTTTAAACTCGCCGTCTACCCAAACAGACGCTGCTAATTTATTTGGATCACTGCCTTCCGCCACACTTTTCTTTGACTCTTTCATCAACACACGTTCAGCAATAACGCTGGCGTACTGGTTTATCTTTGCACGTTTTTCTTCTTTGCGTTGCGTGATGGCAGCTTCAGCTTCCGTAAAGTATTTGTCAATGATTCTTGGCTTACGTTCCACTGGTGCTTGAGGCTTTTGATAATGATTCATTGCCATTTGTACAGGCAATGCAACCTTATGAGGATTAGCACCTTCTTGGATAATGGACACAAATTTCTTCATGTCGTTGGACCCTTCTACAGGCTTTGTGGCAATGCCATCCATTGCCTGTAGAAGCTTCTTCATGTCCATGTTATTACCCTTTGAAATTTTTACTTAAATATTTAATACGATCTAATTCTACATTTTCATTTTGATTGAAAC
>Ga0209084_1001973_pt1 | contig 16491 bp, 17 predicted proteins | sample C_130820_MF_Meta_FD_187309 | JGI IMG/M metagenome (GOLD analysis project Ga0209084, IMG submission 187309) | Freshwater microbial communities from Lake Croche, Canada to study carbon cycling - C_130820_MF_MetaG (SPAdes) (version 2) | ecosystem: Environmental > Aquatic > Freshwater > Lake... | reverse complement strand
TGGCCATCTGGACCATTGGCAAGGCAGGACTTACTTCTAAGCCGCACCGTGATCGAACGACCAAAAGTCGTCTTACGTGGACCGCTTAGCCTGCGGCTGGCATCGGCTTGCATTAGACCGACAACGAAAGGTCGCTCTAATGCGCAATCACGGACCCGGGTGGGCGCCATGCTCTTACGCTAACCGCATTTAGTCGATCCGCAAAGAGAAATTCCAAAAACTCTTCGCGCCCCAGCCACATGCAGCGCCCGCGCAGCTTCTCGCATCGTAGAACCAGTGGTAACGACATCGTCAACAATCAAGACCGTTCCAGTGATGGGGTAATGGGCAGCCATCGAGCGCGACACATTCTGTTGACGGCCAGCAGCCGATAATCCAACTTGATCAGCAACTTGCCTGTTCACATAAAGGACTCGACTGTGAAGAGCATCAAAACGAGGTTGGAGTTTCATGCACTCGCCCACCAACAGATCGATAGTGTCAAAGCCCCGTGAGGCAACTTTTGTGGGACTGCTCGGCATCGGGACAACGGTCACTGACCCCAGATCAGCACACCTAAGTAGCGATCGATGTAACACTTGAGCAAGGCCGTACACCTGACGACGAGAGCCATTCTTGTACTCAATGAGCGCATCGCGCACCCAACCGCCATAGACACTGGCCGAAATTACGCACTCCAGGTGAGGAATGCCCGCAGATGACTGTGGCGTGATACTTGCTAAGCAGTCGCTACAAAGGTGAAGACCGGGTGCTTTGCAACCAATACACACTGGAGTGAAGATGAGGTCGCGCAGGGAGTCAAACATGGACCTATCGGAGCAGGCACATAAGACGAAGGATGCTTGAGCTTGAAGTGATGTGCCTAAATCCAGGATGTGTATGACAACTAGGCGGACGGAGCAGATGGGACAATCGGCTCTTCGGCGATGGTCATACCAATGCGGCGTGGCAACGTGAGCACGAAGTGCGCACCTTCTCCTGGCCGACCCCACACTTTCAACGTGCCCCCATGCAGACGTGCATCTTCCATCGAAATAGCAAGACCCAGTCCACTGCCGCCGAGTGTGCGCGTGCGCGAGGGATCAGCCCGCCAGAAGCGTCCGAAAATGAGGTCCAGATTCTCCTCTGAAATACCACTGCCTAAATCACGAACACCAATCGAGACGGCATCATCATTGCTATCAACCTCAATCACAACTGGGTGACCTTCAGAGTGTTCAATGGCATTCGCAATCAGGTTGCGGATTATGCGACTCAGGCGACGTGAATCACCTTGCGCAAAGGCAAGAGAATGATGCGGTATGAATTCAAGACTGGTCCCATGCGCAAGAGCAATCTGCGTGGTCTCATCAATCACGCTGTGAGTCAATGCAACCATCTCAATGGTGGTGGACTCAAGAACACCTGCGCTCGCATCAAAGCGACTAATTTCCAAGAGGTCGTTAAGCAGATGGAAGAAGCGCTCCACTTGCCTCTGCAAAAGTTCAGCACAACGGGCCATCTCGGGATCGAGAGTTGCCCGTGCGTTGTAAATAAGTTCACTAGCCATCCGGACTGTAGTCAGTGGCGTGCGCAATTCATGAGACACGTCCGACACGAACTGCTGTTGCAACTTGGACAAAGTTTCAAGACGGTTAATCTGACTTTGCAAGCTATCTGCCATGGCGTTGAATGAACCGGCCAAGCGCGCCAGGTCATCTTCACCCAGTACAGCAAGCCTTCGATCAAGGTTGCCTGCAGCAAGTTCCTGCGCAACCAACGAGGCCTGCCGAACTGGTTCAGTTACGCGCGCGGTCACAAACAGCGCCAAGATACCAAGACCAATAAGCAAAGCCAAGCCGGTTGCCCACAAACTGCTGCGCACCAGATCGATGGAACGTTGCTCATTGGTCAGTGGGAAAAGCAGATAGAGTTCGTAATTACCGACCCGTGAAATGGCTACGCTGTCGCCCACTATCAGGCCAGGAACTTTGCGACCATCTGCATAGTGGATCGATGTGTAAGCCCACACCTGCTTATGTTCTTTCCACAATCTGTTGCGTAAAAAGAGTGGAACCGAACTTTCAGACACATTGCTGGTGTTGGCCTGCGGCGTTCCAATCAGTGACGGATCGTGTAGGAATACGCCGTCGTAATAGCCAGGCGTGCCTGCACGCACCTGCAACACATCCACAATCGAATGTGCTAACTCACCAAGGTCAGGTTGTGATGGACCAAAAGTCGCACCATCAATAACATTCTGAACCTCTTGCCGCGCAACTGAAGCTTCATTGAGTGAGTTCTTTTGCTTGGCATCCAAGAGACCAGAAGAGACACGCGTCATCAACAGCGCACCAATCACGCCGATAACCAACGCAGAAGCAATCACGGTAATAGTGACTAGGCGCAATTGCAGGTTGCGGCGCCAGATTGCTAGCCCAGAGGAATAAATCCCCGTTGCAACATTCACGACTTAAGTTGTTCCAGCCTTGTAGCCCACACCACGAACGGTCACAACAACTTGTGGATTTTCTGCGTCGTGTTCAATCTTTGCCCGAAGTCGCTGAACATGTACGTTCACCAGACGAGTATCTGCCGCGTGACGGTACTCCCATACTTCTTTCAAAAGTAGTTCACGAGTGAAGACCTGCCACGGACGCTTGGCCAGGGTGGTGAGCAACTTGAATTCCAGCACAGTCAACGGGATGCTTTCTTCTCCGCGTTTGACCGAGTGACCAACGGTATCGATTACCAAATCACCAATCTTGAGCTCTTGCGCACCAGAACCATCTGGCTTACGTAGACGCGCGCGAATACGTGCAACCAACTCTGTTGAAGTAATTGGCTTGACCAAGTAGTCGTCAGCACCTGACTCAAGGCCGGTCACGATGTCTTGCGAATCACTGCGAGCAGTCAGCATGACAATTGGCACACCACTCTCTTGACGAATTAAGCGGCAGATCTCGATGCCATCTCTGCCAGGCAACATGAGATCAAGAAGAACCAGGTCAGGGTTGGTCCGGCGAAACGCCTCCAAAGCCATAGCTCCGTCGTGACACAGCGCGGTTTCATACCCTGCGCCACGAAGACCCATGCTGATCAATTCAGCAATGTCTTTTTCATCTTCGATGACAAGTATCCGTTGACTCACAAACGACCCTTTCAGCAATTACAAGAATGAATGTACCGCACAAAATAGCCTGCGAAAACTACCCCAAACGAGGGGCTCATCGTAAGTCACTAATCTAGAGGCGTGGGTCTATTCGATATCGTCACTCGACTGAAGGTTGAGTTGGCCAAATTTGGTGCTATCGGCGCCATTTCATACGTCATAGATGTCGGTATCTTCAACGGTTTGCGCTTTGCAAGCGATGAAGGATTGCTCCACGACAAGCCATTGACTGCAAAAGCTATCAGCGTGGCTGTTGCTACAACATTTGCTTATTTCGGCAATCGCTTTTGGACCTTTAAGCATCGTGCACGTACCTCATTCAGGCGTGAGTACGTGTTGTTCTTTGCCCTCAATGGTGTCGCCATGGCGATAGCGCTGTTCTGCCTCTGGATGAGTCACTATGTCTTGAACTACACAACGCCGCTTGCGGACAACATCAGCGCCAATGTCATTGGCCTCGTGTTGGGAACCGTGTTTCGTTTTTGGGGTTACCGCAAGTGGGTCTTCTTGGAGCAACCAGAAACTAGCGGAATAACCAAGTAGCTCGCGGAACTAGTTCACTGGACGAACGTGCTCCACATCCCCAATCGAAACTGAAACTTGTTGGCCATTCGATTCAAGGATGATCTGTCCACGTGCATCCACATCACATGCGATGCCTTCGACAGCTGAGCCGACCACCTGGGTGACCTTCACATGTTGGTTAAGGGTGACACAGTGCTTGCGATACTCAGCGAGCCACTCATCACTAGAGACCCTGACAATCGCACTGAGCTCGCCAATAATCCACGCAATCAGCTCCTCACGCGTCACTACACAACCAAGTAAGTTCAGCGAAGTAGCCGTGGGAATCGGAAGTTCACTCTGCGTCAGAGAGACGTTGATACCGATGCCAATCACCAGCACTTCTTCCTGAAGCTGCACCAAGATGCCACCAAGTTTCCGAAGCGTTCCATCTGCATCCACGACCACGATGTCGTTAGGCCACTTGATGCCAGCTGAGAACCCGGCGTGCGCAAGAGCTCGCACTGCACACAACCCTGCATAAAGCGGAAGTGCGCTCACCTCAACGTGTGACTGACGAACAACTTCGAGCGGGACAGCCAGGCTCATCGCTACACATGTACCCGCCGGACTCGACCATGCACGCTCTAGTCGACCACGACCAGCAACCTGCTCATCGGCGGCCAAGACCACGACCTGATCAGAGCCAGTGCGCCATAGATCTACAACTTCATCGTTTGTAGATGTGACGGAGTCTCGAACGACTACATGTGCCCACGAACAGCCAATTTCATCCAATTTCCCCTGAATCGCGACAGCGTCTAATCTAGGGCGGTCTAATGTTCCAACTTTGTTGTCCACATCGCTAGGGTAGGCGAAGGACTATTACGGAGGTAACAGTGAGCGCCGATCAAGAGCAAAATGCCATTGACAGCAACACCACAGCCGGAAAACTTGCCAAACTAGAGCAGTATCGTGCCTCGGTTGCCAGCCGCCAAGAAGCATCACTCGAGAAGCAGCACGCCAAGGGCAAACTGTCTGCTTTGGAGCGCATCGAACACCTTCTCGATGAAGGCTCATTCCAGGAACTCGACGGCTTCGCACGCCATCGCTCAACGAACTTCGGCATGGATGCCAATCGACCTTATGGTGACGGCGTTATTACGGGCTACGGAACTATCGATGGTCGCCCAGTGTGCATCTTCTCGCAGGACTTCACAGTTTTTGGTGGATCACTCGGTGAAGTCATGGGTCAAAAAATAGTCAAGGTTATGGACCTTGCACTCAAGACCGGTTGCCCCATCATTGGTCTCAATGACTCAGGTGGTGCGCGCATTCAAGAAGGCGTCGCTTCGCTAGCACTTTACGGTGAAATCTTTAAGCGCAACACTCGCGCATCAGGCGTCATCCCGCAGATTTCCATCATGCTCGGCCCAAGTGCTGGTGGCGCTGTTTACTCCCCAGCTTTGACCGACTTTGTGGTCATGGTCGATAAGACCTCACACATGTTCATCACCGGTCCTGATGTCATCAAGACCGTCACTGGCGAAGATGTCGGCTTCGAGGAACTTGGTGGCGCACAAACACACAGCACTAAGTCAGGTGTGGCACACTACATGGCCAGCGATGAAGATGATGCATTTGAGTATGTCAAGCACTTGTTGTCACTGCTTCCGAGTAACAATCACGATGTGGCCCCGGGTTTCCCAGTTGTAGCGGATCTTGAAGTCGGAGACCACGACCTTGAGCTTGACACTCTGGTACCTGACTCCCCCAACCAGCCTTATGACATGCACACCGTCATTGAAGCTGTCATCGATGAGGGTGACTTCCTCGAAACACAGTCACTCTTTGCACCAAACATCATCACGGGTTTTGGCCGCATTGAAGGTCAGCCTGTTGGTATCGTCGCCAATCAGCCAATGCAGGTTGCTGGCGCACTCGACATTGCTGGCAGCGAGAAGGCTGCACGTTTTGTTCGCACATGTGATGCGTTCAACATCCCAGTTGTAACCTTCGTGGATGTGCCTGGATTCCTTCCTGGAACTGATCAAGAGTGGCAGGGCATCATTCGTCGCGGCGCAAAGTTGCTGTACGCATACTCCGAAGCCAGCGTTCCTCTAATTACGGTCATCACACGCAAGGCTTACGGCGGTGCATACATCGTCATGGGTTCAAAGCATCTTGGTGCTGATATCAACTTGTCGTGGCCAACGGGTCAGATTGCTGTGATGGGCGCTCAAGGCGCGGTCAACATTTTGCACCGCAAAGAACTTGCCGCAGCTACCGATGTGGATGCTGAGCGTGCTCGCCTCATCGAGGATTACGACAACACCTTGGCTAACCCTTACCAAGCAGCGGACCTCGGTTACATTGACTCGGTCATTCAGCCACATGAAACTCGCGCGGCTGTAACGCGTGCTTTGCGCAACCTGCGATCTAAGCGTCAGAGCTTGCCACCAAAGAAGCATGGAAACATCCCGCTGTGATGTCTGATTTCAGAGTTACTAAGGGCGACCCAACTGACGAAGAGTTGGCTGCACTTGTTGCTGTCATCAAGTTTCGGATGCGAAGCCATGGAACAAGAGAGCAACTTGTGCCGGCCTGGAACGACATGCGCCTTGCAATGCGCCCAGTAACCTCCGTGGGTGCCGATGCTTGGCGTCGGTCTGCGTTGCCAAGTTAATCAGATGTCGCACACAGTTTTATTGGCATCAGCCTCAACATCTCGATACCGCCTCCTCAACGATGGTGGCATCACGCCACTTGTACAGGTCAGTGATGTTGATGAAGAAGCGATTGCCTCCGCGCTAGCGCCCATCTCCACGGGTGAACTCGTCGTAGCACTTGCTCAAGCAAAAGGTCAAGCGGTAGTCGCCAACATCACGGTGACCGAGTCGCGTAACCTTCTGGTCATTGCAGCAGACTCCATGCTCGAGTTTGACGGTGTGGCTTACGGAAAGCCGGGCACCCCAGAGATGGCGATTGCTCGTTGGAAAATGATGCGCGGAAAGTCTGGCTACTTGCACTCTGGCCATTGGGTTATGGACCTCGTTACGGGCGAGACTCGCACTGGAGTCGCCGGTGCGACTGTCGAGTTTGCTGATGTGTCAGATCTGGAAATTGAACGCTACGCCGCAAGTGGCGAACCTTTGCATGTGGCAGGCGGATTCACCCATGAAGGTCGTAGCGCAGCGTTCATCACAAAGATGGATGGCGATACTCCAGCCGTTGCTGGAATGTCCATGGTTTTGTTGCGCCAATTGGCCAAAGATATGGGCATCGACTGGACAGGTTTGTGGGACTGAGTCCGAGTTATTCACGATTCGTTCACGTTCCTAATAGAATTACAGCACGATTCCGATGACAGGAGAACCGGTGAGCGCCAATCGCCAAATCACCTCAGTGTTGATTGCCAACCGTGGGGAAATTGCCGTTCGTGTGGCTCGCGCCTGCAAGGATGCTGGACTCAAAAGCGTTGCTGTGTACGCAGAGCCAGACCGCGATGCCCTGCACGTCACCGTGGCCGATGAAGCATTCGCTTTAGGTGGCGCCACTGCGGCTGAGAGCTACCTCGTTATCGACAAGATTCTCGAAGCTGCCGCTAAGTCCGGTGCTGACGCTGTTCATCCTGGCTATGGCTTCCTGTCCGAAAATGCCGACTTTGCGCAAGCTGTCATTGATGCCGGCCTCATCTGGATTGGTCCATCTCCGCAAGCTATTCGCGACTTGGGCGACAAGGTTTCGGCTCGCCACATTGCTTCTCGAGCTGGCGCGCCCCAGGTTAAGGGCACTCCAGATCCAGTGGCTAACGGTGACGAAGTCGTTGCCTTCGCCAAGGAGAACGGCCTGCCCATTGCCATTAAGGCTGCTTTCGGTGGTGGCGGTCGTGGCCTGAAAGTGGCTCGTAACCTTGAAGAGATTCCGGAGTTATTTGATTCAGCAGTACGTGAAGCGATTGCTGCTTTCGGCCGCGGTGAATGCTTCGTTGAGCGGTACCTCGACAACCCGCGCCACGTCGAGACTCAGTGCCTTGCCGATACTCATGGCAATGTCGTTGTGGTTTCCACACGAGACTGCTCACTTCAGCGTCGCCACCAGAAACTAGTTGAAGAGGCACCTGCTCCCTTCTTGACCGATGCCCAGGTTGCTGAACTTTATGCCTCAAGTAAAGCCATCCTGAAAGAAGCTGGTTACGTCGGTGCAGGTACTTGCGAATTCCTCATCGGCCTGGATGGAACCATCTCCTTCCTTGAAGTGAACACTCGCTTGCAGGTTGAGCATCCAGTCACTGAAGAAGTTGCAGGAATTGACCTAGTCCGTGAACAGTTCCGCATTGCTCAAGGTGAAGCACTTGGCTATGGCGACCCGGAAATTCGCGGTCACTCACTTGAGTTCCGCATCAACGGTGAAGATCCGGGTCGCGGCTTCTTGCCTGCACCTGGCGTCTTGAGTGAATGGGAACTTCCTTCAGGACCTGGCGTTCGTGTTGATGCTGGATTCATCAAGGGTGATGTCATCGGCGGCAACTTCGATTCACTTCTTGCAAAATTGATTGTCACTGGTGCAACTCGCACTGAAGCTATTGAACGTTCACGTCGTGCGCTAGATGAATTCAAGGTCGATGGCATTGCAACCGCGCTGACCTTCCACCGCGCCGTTGTCCGTGACGAGGCTTTCGCGCCAAGCAATCCTGAAACTCCATTCAGTATTCACACGCGCTGGATTGAATCCGAGTTTGTTAATGAGATTCCGGCTTATGTTGGCACTGCGGCCGAGATTGCTGCTCCTGCTGCAACCGAGACTCTGACGCTTGAAGTCAATGGTCGCCGCGTTGAAGTGGTGATTCCATCTGGTCTATCAACAAGTGCACCTGAAGTTTCAGCACCAAAGACAACACGCAAGGCGAAGAAGCCGAAGCAGTCAGTAGCTGCCTCAGGAAACGCCGTCGTAGCTCCGATGCAAGGAACTATCGTCAAGATAGCTGTTGAAATTGGTCAGACTGTTGCCGCCGGCGATCTGGTAATTGTGCTTGAGGCAATGAAGATGGAACAGCCTCTCACTGCTCACAGAGATGGCGTCATTGCTCTGATTAACGCCGAGATTGGTGCGACTGTGTCGAGTGGCACAACTCTTCTCGAGATTACTGACTGACTGACACTTCTTCAGCAGCCTGAACAAATGGCAAGTACTTTTTACCCAGCCGAGAAAGCGCCCGTTCAATAGGCGGCTCAAGTCTGCGCATGCTGAAGGCGGCAATGGCAAGTGTGACAACCACTACGACTACATAGGTAACTTGGAATGAACTCAGGACTGAACTCTCTGGCACTTTAGCAAGCAGCAAGGCGTCCCCATAAACCTGAAGCACGAGGACATGCCAGATAAATAGCGGAAAAGAATACTTGCCCATCTCGGAAAGCAGATTGGCTCTGCGCTCACTCAGCCCATCAGTGTTGATTCCAGCAAGGAGCACCACTGCCGTCAGCATGGCCCACGGCGCCACAATGAGCGCGAGACCGTGTGTATGTGAATCGGCCAGGTACAAGCCTGTGAAAGCAACCACTGATGTGATGCCCAGTATCCAACGAGGCGGTAAGTTTCGTCGCATTATGATGCGGCGAACGATGATGCCGAGATTCATTCCAATAAGCGCCCGCGAGAATCCAGAGAGCCCGTACGTGGCATCGAGCGCGGCACCATCATGCAAGATGCACACAATCTCCGTCAACATGCCAATAATGAGCAGTACGACATCAAATCGAACTCGCTGATATCGGCAAGCGACTACCGTAACCACTGTTGCCCACCACAGCGCTGACAAACTCCAAAGTGGCACACACCAGGCCCAGGCGGCATGTGAAAAAATCTGTAGGAAGACGAGTGCGATCGGCCACCCGATTAATGGCCTTTCATCAATCGCTGCATCGGCACCTTGCACCCCAGCAAAGTGTTCGTATGTAAGAAGCAAACTCACAAAACCCAAGGTGGCGGTCAGCACGAGAAAACTGAATGGCCACAGCCGAAGAAAGCGTTTCCATAGGAAATTGCTCACTGCTTCAGATCCAGAGTCCGCAGCCTGCAGGCGCTTCAGGGTCGGCCACAAAACAAAGCCACTGAGGACAAAAAAGAAATCAACGATTGTGTAATGCAGATTAATAACATTCATCTGTTCAAGACGTGGAGCATTGCGCACATGCCAGGCGGCAACTCCCAGAGCTGCTATCAGACGAGCGCCATCGAGATAGAGATAGCGGTTTTTTGCCGTTGACATGCCTACTCCAAGTAGCTCCGGAACTGCACAGATTCCCAAGAACGTGACAATCTTATCGACGAAGAGCGCTTGAGTGGCACACCTAACGTGTAACGCTCTGGACGGTAGATGAGGCTTTCGGCTGCGCCTCAAGGGCAAGACTTTACATAGTGTGTTGGCCACAATGTGAACCACGTTCATCCCTATTCAAGAACCGTGGCTGGCCGAGCGATATCAGTAACTTCTGGGACTCTGAAAAAATGCAAGCCTGCTGTGAGCATTGTGTCTAGTCCCAATTGTGAGTTTCGTGCGGCAACTCAATTTCTTGCAGTCCATACCCACCTTGATGATTTGGCAAAGCTTTGCCGTACACCTCACAGCATGTGAGCAAAGTCCACAGTAAGTGGCGATTACTCAAACAAATTCATTAGACAAAAGCCCAACCTCATGCAACGTGTCATGCCTATGGTGACCTAGTTGTCTGCTGCATATGTAGGACACAACCTGACTAGGAGAACCCACTATGTTTCGCACGAACACGAGCATTGCTCGTCACAAATCACGACTTATTAAGTCTGGCTCAGGTGTCATCACTTTGGTCGCAGTTGCACTTTTGGCAAGTAGCATCCCAGCACAAGCCGAACCCACGGTTGGTCTTGGTCTCACCACACCCTTTGCTGTTCTTGCAGGCTCGGGCATCTCCAATACTGGCCCTACAACTGTGAGTGGAACTGCTGGTGGCGATCTAGGTAGCGCGCACCTACCGGCACTTTTGTGAATGACGTTCAGGTGACAACTACGGGCACCAAGTACACAGCTCTCAATGCAACTGTGACAGCGGCCAAAGTTGACCTTGTCACTGCTTACAACGATGCAGCAGGACGCACATCGACCGCCACAGTAAGCGCAGATTTAGGTGGTCAAACCTTAGTGACGGGAGTCTACACTTCTGACGGTTCCATGGGACTCACAGGCAATCTCACCTTGAATGGTGAAAATGACCCCACTGCTGTCTTTATTTTTCAGATTGGTTCAACTCTGACGACAGCTGCTGCAAGTTCAGTGAGCTTCATCAACGGCGCCCAGCCCTGCAACGTCTTTTGGCAAGTTGGATCATCAGCAACCTTCGGCACAACGACAGACTTTGCAGGCCACGTGTTCGCATTAACTTCAATCACAGCCAACACTGGAGCAACTTTTGATGGCCAGCTGCTCGCACGGAATGGCGCAGTAACTTTGGACACCAACACCATTACTAACGATGTGTGTGCGGCTGCTCCAAGTCCAACACCATCTGATACTGCAACGGCAACGGCGACAGCGACTCCAACTGCTACACCTACTGACACACCAACACCGATTGCAACCACAATCACCGGTGGTGAACTTCCACACACTGAACTTGGTTGGCAGGCGATGTTCTTTGGCGGTCTCGCATTAGCTATCCCATCAACACTCGTCGTTGTGGCACGCCGACGCCGAAGCTAACATGCACGTACTTGAGCGACGTCGTCACATGCTGCACTGGGGGGTAAGGCTTGTGGCGGCGTCGCTTGCCTTTATCGGTTTAGGTGTGTCTACCTCTGCCTACATAAGTCACAAATACTTCGTCCCTGCGCAAGCAGACGACATCAACAGCACGTGGCTTTACGTTGACTCGACTCGCTCTCTCGATACAGAGCCAGCGCCTCGGAAGTGGATTATTGAGCAGCTGTCCACCGACATTCACACAACCGTGTCTTATGTTCCTTACCCAAAAGCCACACAGCGCATTGGAACAATCACGTTGCCAAGTCTTGGTGTGAGTTGGCCAATTTTTCAAGGAACGGGTGACGCCGAACTTGCTCGAGGTGTCGGGCACTATCTGACCAGTGTGCTGCCAGGTGAATCAGACAATGCCGTTCTCGCAGGACATCGCGAGACAGTCTTCAATCGGCTAGATGAACTCAAACGTGGGCAGATGATTGACATCGCAACATCTGCTGGCATGTTCCAGTACCAGATTAAGAAATTTCGAGTTGTCGATCGCGCTGATCGCACGGTCATAGTTCCTAAGTCTCACGCAGTTTTGACGCTAGTGACCTGCTACCCCATCAACTTTGTGGGTACAACGCATCAGACTTTTGTCGTAAGTGCAGACCTAGTTGCTAGGCGCCTTTAGTCTCTGCCATGAAAGCCCAGACATCGAGTGCGTCTAGATCAAGATGATGACCATGCTGCCTGAGAATTGTCGCGATCTGACCCTTGTGTTCGGCTGCGTGGACCACTGCCTGAGACAGAATGAGTGACCGAGTGGCCTTCATGGTTTCGCCGTCTGCATCGATAGTCAGTTCTTCATCATCCAGAGTTACATTGTCCAGCAACACTTGATCCAGCTCGCTCATGATTGGCAGATACTCAGCCGCAACTGCCGCACTAACTACTGGCTTGAGGTCAGTCCACAGCGTGCCGTTGAGGCAGTAGCGATACCACTCGCTGCTTCCAGCAAGGTGGGTCAATAGTCGACCAACTGGCCATTCACCTTCGGCAGCAGTCAGACCGAATACTTCTTCAGAGGCTTCGCTGAAGTAGGTAAACACTTTTTGATTGGACCAAGCCAGGTGACGCAGGGAAACTTCTAAAGAAATCATGATGCAACTTTATCGACGATGGCCGAGGTGTGAGGTTATTTTCGGGAGCCGCAGACTAATTCAGAGTGCCGCAGGCTAGTTCTGGGCGCGATGTAGGCGAAGAGCTGCTTCAGCAATCGAGCCGGTCAACGATGGATACACGGTGAAAGCGTGCGCAATCTGATCAACCGAAAGACGGTTTTCCACGGCAAGTGCGATTGGGAAAATGAGCTCACTGGCTTTAGGGGCAACAACTACGCCACCAACAACGATGCCGGTATCCGGCCAGCAGAACATCTTCACAAAACCATCTGTAATGCCTTGCATCTTTGCGCGTGCATTGGTGGCGAGTGGCAAAGTGACAGCCATCGCATCAACTTCACCACTGTCAATGTCTTGCTGGCTAACGCCGACAGTTGCAATCTCCGGATCGGTAAAGACATTGCTCGACACATGCTCGAGCTGCAAGGGAATAACCGAATCGCCAAGTGCGTGACGCATCGCGATCCGACCTTGCTGAGCAGCAACCGATGCCAACATCAAAACGCCGGTACAGTCACCTGCGGCATAGACACCACGGATGTTGGTGCGGCTCACTTTATCGACCGTGATGAAACCGGCCTCATTCATCTCAACACCCACAGCCTCAAGGCCAATCTTGGTGGTGTTCGGGATGGAACCCACAGCCATCAAACAGTGTGAACCTTCAATAACCTGACCATCAGCCAACCGGACTTCAACGCCATTTTCAGTGCGCGTTACATGTTCAGCGCGAGACTCAGACAAAACCTGCATGCCACGGTTGGCGAAAACTTTCTCGATTACTCGAGCTGCATCGGTATCTTCACCAGGCAGAACTTGTGTACGCGATGACACAAGGACAACTTGTGACCCAAGCGACTGATACGCGCCGGCGAACTCAGCGCCAGTAACACCGGAACCCACCACAATCAACTTCTCAGGCAACTCGTCAAGGTCATACAGCTGGGTCCAACTGAGGATGCGCTCACCATCTGGCTGGGCTGTCTCGAGTTTGCGCGGACGAGCACCAGTTGCGAGCAAGATGGCATCTGCCTTCAACACCTCAGTTGTGCCATCGGCTAGTTCTGCCTCAACAGTCGAAGCACTCACTAATCGACCATGGCCATGAATGACACGAACGCCAACAGCCTCAACCCTTGTGGTGATGTCGGCGCTCTGTGAAGCAGCCCACTTCTTCAGGCGAGCATTAACTTCAGCCAAATCAACTGTGACCTCAGAGGCATGAACGCCCAGAACCGCCGCACCACGTACGTCGGTAGCTGCTTCTGCCACTGCAATAAGGGCTTTGCTAGGCACTACGTCGGTAAGGACCGCGGAACCGCCTAAACCGGCAGATTCGATGACGGTAACTTCAGCGCCCAATTGGCGGGCCACAAGTGCCGCTTCATAGCCACCCGGACCGCCACCAATGATTACAACACTTGCCACAGGTACATCTTGTCGTATCCGGGCGACTTATCCCAAAAAGGTGGACAGTGTGAGTTTGCCTACAATCAGCGCTTCCGTGACTGCAGTAACAACGTAAGCCCGATACTCTTGGAATACACAATTCCTTTGCTGACTAGGAGGATGTCGCATGGCATCATCAGGGACCTTATATCGAGGTCGCGAAGGCATGTGGTCGTGGGTTGCCCACCGAATCACAGGCGTTGCAGTCTTCTTTTTCTTATTCGTTCACGTGCTTGATACTGCGCTCGTTCGCGTATCACCCAATGACTACAACAACGTCATCGCCAGTTACAAGACCCCGATTGTTAACTTGATGGAAGTTGGCCTTGTCGGCGCAGTCTTGTACCACGCGTTGAACGGTGTTCGCTTGATTCTGGTCGACTTCTGGGGCAAGGGTCCGAAATACCAGCGCGTCATGCTGTGGGCAATTTTGCTCGTGTGGCTTGTTGTTATGGTTCCCGGCATTTACTTCATGACAAAGCACACATTTGAGACCATGTTTGGGAGTGGCTCATGAGTAAGACACCTCCAGCACTTCTAGCTCCGCGTTCAGCCCGCAGTGGTCGCACCAACTACGAGTTGTACTCGTGGCTGTTCATGCGTATCTCCGGTATCGTCCTGATCTTCTTGGTTCTTGGGCATCTCTTCATCATGAACATCCTTGATGGTGGCGTTCAGCGCATCAACTTTGGTTTCGTTGCCGGTCGTTGGGCTAGCCCATTCTGGCAAGTCTGGGATTTGCTTCAGTTGTGGCTTGCCATGCTTCATGGTGGCAATGGACTCCGCACCATCATCAACGACTACGCCGAGAACGACAAGACTCGTTTCTGGCTCAAGTCCGTTCTATCTGTGTCAGTCGTATTCATCATCATTCTTGGCACTCTGGTCATCTTCACTTTCGATCCAAACATCAGCTAGTCGCTCGCGAGGAGCAAAATGCAAACGCATAAGTACGACGTCATCATTGTGGGCGCTGGTGGCGCTGGCATGCGCGCAGCACTTGAATCAAGCAAAGGTGTGCGCACTGCTGTTCTGACCAAGCTTTACCCAACCCGTTCGCACACCGGTGCTGCTCAAGGTGGCATGTGTGCTGCTCTGGCCAATGTTGAGGAAGACAACTGGGAATGGCACACCTTTGACACCATCAAGGGCGGCGACTACCTCGTTGACCAGGATGCTGCTGAAGTGATGTGCAAGGAAGCCATCGACGCCGTTATTGACCTCGAGAAGATGGGTCTTCCGTTCAACCGCACTCCAGATGGCAAGATCGATCAGCGTCGTTTCGGTGGTCACACTCGTAATCACGGTGAAGCTGCTGTGCGTCGCTCATGCTTTGCTGCTGACCGTACTGGTCACATGATCCTGCAGACCCTCTACCAAAACTGCGTGAAGAACGATGTCGAGTTCTACAACGAGTTCTATGTCCTTGACCTACTTCTTAATGAAGATGCAGACGGCAACCCAGTGACATCTGGTGTTGTTGCCTACGAACTCGCAACTGGCGAGTTGCACGTATTCCAAGCCAAGAGCGTAGTTCTTGCAACCGGCGGTTACGGCAAGGTCTGGAAGACAACTTCGAACGCGCACACACTAACCGGTGATGGCATGGGCATTGTGATGCGCAAGGGCCTTCCGCTTGAAGACATGGAGTTCTACCAGTTCCACCCAACAGGTCTTGCTGGCCTAGGCGTACTTCTTACTGAAGGTGCTCGTGGTGAAGGTGGCATTCTGCGTAATGCTTCAGGTGAGCGCTTCATGGAACGCTACGCTCCGACCATTAAGGACCTTGCTCCGCGTGACATGGTTGCTCGTGCGATGGTCATGGAGGTTCGTGAGGGCCGTGGTGCTGGTCCGCATAAGGATTACGTTTACCTTGACCTCACACACTTGCCAGCCGAGCAGATTGAATCCAAGCTTCCAGACATCATGGAGTTCTCCCGCACTTACCTCGGTGTTGATCCACTAACTGAGCGCGTGCCGGTCTTCCCGACGGCTCACTACGCCATGGGTGGTGTCCCAACCGACATCACGACCAAGGTACTGCGCAACAACACTGACTTCGTTCCCGGTCTTTATGCCGCTGGTGAAGTTGCTTGTGTTTCGGTCCATGGTGCTAACCGCCTGGGCACGAACTCACTTCTGGACATCAACGTGTTCGGTCGTCGTGCTGGTATTGCTGCTGCTGAATACGCGGCAACTGCTGACTACGTGGACTTGCCTGCAAATCCGACTGCCGAAGTTGAGACGCTCATCAACACCATGCTCAATGGTGAAGGCACCGAGCGAGTAGCAGTACTTCGCAAGGCCATGCAGGACACGATGGACCTCAATGCTCAGGTGTACCGCAACGATGAGACTCTGACACAGGCACTGAACGATGTGCGCAGCCTCAAGGAGCGCTACAAGAACATTTCGATTCAGGATAAAGGCAAGCGCTACAACTCAGACATGCTTGAAGCAATCGAGTTGGGCTTCCTGCTTGACCT
>Ga0209084_1001972_pt1 | contig 16501 bp, 26 predicted proteins | sample C_130820_MF_Meta_FD_187309 | JGI IMG/M metagenome (GOLD analysis project Ga0209084, IMG submission 187309) | Freshwater microbial communities from Lake Croche, Canada to study carbon cycling - C_130820_MF_MetaG (SPAdes) (version 2) | ecosystem: Environmental > Aquatic > Freshwater > Lake... | reverse complement strand
GTAGAGAGATTAATGCCGAAACTCAAACTTTGAAGAAAGAAGTTACCAAAGAAGTAGAAGTACTGAAAAAAGAACTTGACCAAAAGATACAGAAAGCCATTGACAATCCACTAGCAAACAAGTAAAATATTACTTAACTTAAAGGATTGTTATGAACTATGATTTTGTCGAAATAGGCACATCAAAATTTGGAACCGCTATTGAAGAAGTCAAAGGTGATATCAGTGGAATATCTGTAGAACCACTACAGGAATATTTGGATATGCTACCTAATCCTGATCAAGTAATTAAAGTATGCGGTGCAATTTTAGGTGACGAAGCCTACAAACAAAATCCAGAATCAGAGATATTTTATATTCCTGATCAAATTATTAGTTCTATGAATTTAGGATGGTGGCTTTCTGGATGTAATTCCATAGGTAAGCCACATACACTACATCAGAATATCATGCATTTGGTTAAAACTCAAAAAGTTGAATGTTTTACATTTGAAATGTTTGCCAAAAAGTATGATGTTGAAAAGATTGGCTATCTACAGATTGATACCGAAGGTGGTGATGTTGATATTCTCAATGGTATGTTGAATTACTACGAAAAATATCAACTAGAACATCAACTACCGGACATGATTAAATATGAAAGTAATGTAAACAGTGACTACGAAGCATTAAAGCAAATTGGTCAACGTTTATCAAATTTAGGTTATACTGTTAAATTAAAAGATAACCATGAAGATACTGTGGCTACTAGGAATACTCCAAAGTTTATACCACAATGCTTTTATTAAAACCGGAGAAAGAAATGAAAAAACTTGTACTTGTAATTACTATGTTGGTAGCAGCTACATCAGCTAGTGCTCAGTGGCATCACCGTTATCCAGAACGTACTGTCATTGTTGAACGCAATGATTGGGTAGCACCATTGATCCTTGGTGGAATTGCCGGAGCAGTTATTGCCAATGCTAATCAACCACAGACAGTGGTACAACAGCAACCAGTGATTGTTCAACGTCCAGTGATTGTTCAACAACCAGCAACTGTTTGTACAGATTGGAAAGAGATCCAAACTCCAGACGGACAGATTTATCGTGAGCGTAATTGCTATCAACGATAATGTATAGATACAAAGTTTGGGTCAAGTTAAATCAATATCAGACAGCTGATGTAACGATCAACGCTGATAATGATTTACAGGCCAAGATGTTGGCAGAATCTATATATGGTCAAGGTATGGTATTAAACTATACTAGAATAGATTAAATAAAAAGATAGTTGTAATTCCTTCAAAGAGGATGTGTTCAAGACGCCGGTTCGAATCCGGCCAGGTCCACCAAAAGCATAATACCCTACCCAATGGGTGAACGACAGTGGTTGGAAGGATCGTTCCGTTTAGCTTATATGCTAGTATTATGTTTTTGATGGGCCTGCTCTGGTAATCGATTGGGCAAATAGTCAGCGACGGCAACTCGGTAGATGACGACCGTTAATCGCATAAAATCAATAACTGCAAACGACGAGTTATATTCTTTAGCCGCTTAAGGTTAAGGTGAGGTAGGAAATACCTTATTACCAAAACAACCAGAACCCGCTTCGGCGGGTTTCTTTTTCCTATAACTGTAATAGGAAATTACAATTGAAAAATACCATTTTATAGTTGATTTCAATATTAAATAAACGTATAATATAATTTTACAAGGAGACACACAATGTCAGCTACTATCAGTAATCTTGAGAAAGCATTAGCCGGTGAAAGCCAAGCACATGTCAAGTATCGATATTTCGCAAAAATTGCTCGTGAAGAAGGTCATGAGGAAATTGCCCAACATTTCGAACATACCGCAGATCAAGAATTACTCCATGCCTGGAGTCATTTAGAATTGCTAATTGGTAAACCAACTACCAGAGAATGTTTGGAAAAGGCCATCGAAGGCGAAACCTACGAGTATACAGAAATGTATCCACAGTTTGAATGGTTGGCCATTAGAGAAAATCAAATTGATGCTGCCAACGAAGCCAGAGCACAAATTGCCGAAAGCAAAGAACATGCCGAAGCATTTCAGGCCATATTAGACAAGGCCGAAAAACATTCATTGCTATTGAAAAAAGCAGAAAAACGTTTTGCCGCCTTGAAGAAAGTTGAACAACGTCATGCGGCAGCATATCAACAACAATTGGGGAAACTATAATGGATCATGTATGCGTAGTTTGTGGTCATGTACACGATGAAGCCACAGAAGGTCTTTGGGAAGATCTAGATGATAACTTCTGCTGTCCAGAATGCGGCGTCACCAAGGACGAGTACGAAGAAATCATAAACTAATAATTTAATGGTGAGAGATAGTCACTATAAATAAATCTATAGGATGACAATAGTTGTCTTATAAAACAAAAGGAAATTTTAATATGAAAAAACTTGCAATATTTGCATTATCAATCGGTCTAATGGGATTCGCCCAGGCCGATGTCTCCGTTTATGGAATGGCTCGTGTCTATGAAGAATCATCTACTGTAGGCACAGCAGCATCTGTAACATCTTTAACCAATGATAAAAGCCGTATCGGTATCAAAGCCAGCGACAACATTGGCAATGGTTTGACAGCATTTGTAACAGTCGAAGCCAATGTAGGTGTTGATGCTCCAACAGCCACTACACTTGGAGATCGTGTATCCCTTGTTGGTCTATCAAACAAATATGGTTCGATTGGTCTTGGTCGTGACAAAACTGCCTTAACTAAATCATTGGACTCATTTGATGCCATGGGTGGAGATTTGTTTGGATCTAGCGCAGCCGCTATTCACTCCTATCAAGGAACTCGTTTGAGCAATACAGTATTTGTATCTGCTACACTTGTTCAAGGCCTTGTAGGCAAGTATGAGTTGTCTAACAGCGAAGTAGCTGGTACTCCAAATCCATATACAGCTAGTTTGGTTTATGCCAAAGGCCCTGTGTCTGCTACCTGGGCTCGTTTCGACAATGGTGTAACAAGCACAACTGATGCTTATGGCGCTAAGTTTAGTCTTGACAAAACTGGTACCACTGTTTTCGGATTATATTCTGATAGCAAAGTAGCCACTGTAGCAAATCAAGGTAAGAGCGTTGGTGTTACTCAAACAGTAACTCCTACACTAACCGCAATGGCTAGCTATGGTGTAAATGGTGATCGTACCGCTTATAACGTAGGTGCTAATTATGCTTTGGGTAAAAACACCAAAGTATTGGCTCGTTATTTGAAAGAGAGTGCTGCCACTGATACCACACGTTATGGTGCTGGTCTAGAATACAGTTTCTAATCCAAAATTAGATCTGTAAACAAGGCCCCTCGGGGCTTTTTCTTTTGGACAAATATATCCAAAATGTGTCAACTGAGTCAAGGGCTACCGCGTTATATATATGTAGGGACAATAATGTTGCTACAAAACTTAAACCTAAAGGAAACTTTGAAATGAAAACTATCTCTACTCTTATCGCTACTTTGGTAGCCACCGCTGCTTTTGCCACTGAGCCTGCTAAAACAGCTACTCCTGCTCCTGTTGCTACTCCAGCAGTGACAGCACCTGCTACTCCAGCAGCTCCTGCCGCAGCAGCATCTACTCCTGTTAAGACTGAAAAGAAAGTAGAAAAGAAGCACGAAAAGAAAGCAGAGGCAACGCCTGTCAAAAGTGAAGCGGCACCTGCTACCAAAGAAGCTACCAAACCCGCTACTAAGTAATTCTTCAATAGCCGAGGATGACGACGATGACGATACTGAAGATTTTCCAGATCTCCATATTGCTTATCGCCGTCCTGACTTGGAAAAGTGTACTGACAAATGTCAACACGATGAAGATGATGAGCTTTCTGACTATGTTCTAGTTAGATTAGCCGTGGCCCGGGCAAAGGCCATGAAACAATATAAGAAAGCCTAAACTTAATTGTTTAGGCTTTTTTATTTTATACTTTACCCCATTTAGCTATTGCTTGATCATATTCCGATTCATAAGTACGATCAATTGCTTGCCGCATGGCTCGAGCACCAGCAATGGTTCCTCCAGGATGTCCGTGAACTGCTCCGCCAACATTGGCCATATAATCTTGACCAACTTGTTCAGTGACATAGTCCACCAATCCAGCATGCATTCCGCAACTTAGAACTGGTGTGGTGTTACCATCTCTTAGTACACGAATACTTTCGGCTAGTTCAGCAGGATCATCATTTGAATAACCGCCTATCATTCCTGTTTGAATAGTATCTACGCCCATCATTGTGGCCAACTGACATATAACTGGCCAACTGATACTGAATCGGTGGCTAGCATCAGTGAATACCTTATCGCCTGACTTTTGGAAATGTAGGAATAATGGTAGATCTAATTTACGGATACTATTATATACGCCTAGTCCACTGAACACATTGATATGTACTCCGTTGCCACCTAGTTCGTGTACACGTTTTACACGATCCATAACTGCGTGTGGATCACAGTTAATGGTATGACAAAACACTACCTTTTGACTTTGTTTGGCCAAATAGTTAGAGATTAAATCTACTCTGCGTTCTAATGGAGCACAGGCAGGATTGCTCATAATTTCATCTTCTTTGATAAAATCAACACCACCATCAACCATTTGTTTGACCATCTCCAATAATACTTCAGGAGTGATACCAATCTTAGGTTTAACAATGCTACCAAACAATGGTTTATTGTATTGGCCTGTAAACTTTCTAAAACCACTTAGACCAAACTTTGGACCTAAGAAATGACTGGTCACCGTTTTGGGCAATTCTAATTTTATCAAACGACATTTGGTTATAATATCAATATCTACATGGCCGCCCATGAGTTGACATAGTAGATGACTTATACCATCTGTGTCCCAATCTGTGTTGGCAACAGGAAAAGCAATTTCTACTGTGCCTTGACGCATGGTTTCTAATCGATGTTCATTGCCAAGAATAATACAACTATGATTTTCAAATAGTTCATTGGTCTCCCATTCATTACGAACATTGGGATTACCTACACTTTGTCCAATGGCAAGATTCCATGCCGCTTCTTTTAAATTTTTACTACTGGCCATATCATAGGTGGCAATGTAATAATCATCTAGTTTAATTTCGCTGCGTTCTTTAAAGAACTTCATACTTATCTCCCGGTAGGCTTGGTGTTTTAACACATACGAGTGTACAATCTTCTAGAAATTCAGGCTCTGCGGCCTCACCTGGTTCAATAACGAATACATCACCTTCGGTCATCAACTCGCCGTTGATTTTCATAGAACCTTTTAACAGAACATTATATTCTGTGGCTATAGCATGATAATGTTTGGGCCAATGTTCACCCTGGGCATGTTTTAATATACTAACTTCAAATTGATCTGTTTTAAGCAATGATGGCTCAAAGTTGCCAATGAACCATCCTCTATAAAACTCGTCGATATTACGCTTTATCATGTTTTAAGAATCTTTCTAAATCTACCGGGACACCTACAGCACGATGTTGCTCATTAGGAATATGATGAATACCAACTTTGAGACCTTGCTTGATCATATAGTTATATGTTGGAGCAATATAGAATTCTCCATTAGGCGCACGGTCATCGTTGGCAATCATCTCTTCGGCACTATTGACAAAATGTCGACCTTGACGCCAATAGTGTATTCCATTAAGACTGATATTACTGATCACTTGTTTTTCTCTGATCTCAGTGACTCGTCCTTGTTTGTTTAAACGAGCATAACTGTTTTTATCAGTGTCACTGTGATATGTTACTACAGCGCCATCATAAAGTCTAACATTATGAAAGAAAAGATCTGTGTCCCATTCCATGATTTGATCACAGTTAGCAATGACCAATTCTTGATCATTATTAATTTTATCTTTGAACATCATGGCACTAGACGCAGGTCCGGCTGTGGTTTGTGTGACTTCAACAAATCTAGGATTCTTAACCGTTTTACTGATTATCTCCACAATAATTTGAGTGAACTCATTTCTCCGAATAATGAAATGGTATTGGCCATCTATGCCCAAACTTTCTATAGCTCGGACTATCATTGGCTTGCCATTTACATCTATTAGGGGTTTGGGTAGGTATTGATCTTTAGGAAACCGGCTACCTTCTCCGGCCATTGGGATTATTATATTAACCATGTAGATATTTATTTTGCTGAAATCTAGGTTGACTTTTTATTGATTTTACCTTATAATTATAAGACTTACACACAAAAGGAGTTATCCATGTCCGCAGAACTTACCATGACAGCACTTGCCCAATTTTGTACTGAATCTTCTGGAGATTCTCAACGTTGGAAAGGTAATAAAAGTACATATCATTGGAATCGTGGACGCGATAAAGCGTCTGGAGAGATCAATGGTGTGGTTCGAAAACTGGCAGGTGTTGATACCACAGGTTTCCAAATTTGGGTAGTAGCAGGCAGTTTTAAGATTGCTCCAAATGGAACAATTCTCCGCTTTACTGGATTGACCAAAGAGAACTGGCGTGCTGTAGAGCAAATGGCCATTACATCAACACAGTCAACAGAATTGGTAGCATAATGTCCATGCACTTGTGTGGGCCTGCTCTTACTACAACTGGTAAGAAGAAAGGCAAGTTTAAATTTCGTAATGCCGCCGAGGCTCAACGTGCTCGTGAACTTGACTCAGCATGGAAAGAACTACTCAAGCGACAAGGTGTTGAACAAGAAGAACGTCGACGTCGTCGTGCTATGGCAGCTGAGCCATTGGTCTACAAACTTGAGACACCAGTAGGCCGTACTAATACAAAACATATCCCTAGTCTTAATAGTGGTCTAGGTGTGGCTACATTGGCACCTGTTAAGGTATATACAGGTACCAAGGTTAAAGGCATTGCTACCATGCACAAGAGCAATGCTGTGCCTGTGTTCAGTGATGAAGAGGCCATTGATATTTCTAAGATGCGACGGTAAATATTCTTATGAAACCAACACTCAACGAAAAGTTTATAGCATATCTCGCACTACTCAGTGGTTTAAGTATTTCGGCAGTGGCGGTTTACTACTCAGTGGTAGGCCTTACAGCTATTTTCGCCGCCGCAGTTGTTCCTATTATCATTATGGGAACTACCTTAGAAGTTAGTAAGTTAGTGGCCACGGTATGGCTTAAACAAAATTGGAAGACTGCTCCATTACTAATCAAGACATACCTCTTTGCGGCCATTGTGGTATTAATGATTATCACTAGCATGGGTATCTTTGGTTTCTTGAGTAAGGCACACAGTGATCAAAATCTAGTCAGTGGCGATGTCATGGCCAAGATAGCCATATATGATGAGAAGATTAATACAGCAAAGGAAAACATCGATGCCAACCGCAAACAACTTAAACAGATGGATGAGGCTGTGGACCAAGTTATGGCACGGTCGGATTCAGAAAAAGGTGCGGAGAAATCAGTTGCGCTACGACGCAGCCAGTCCAAGGACCGTACTAGACTGCTTCAGGACATCGAAGCCGAACAGAAAACAATTAGTAGTCTTAATGAAGAACGGGCCCCTATTGCCGCAGAAGTTCGTAAAGTGGAAGCAGAAGTAGGACCAATCAAATACATAGCAGCCTTCTTCTATGGTAGCACTGATCCTAGTATTTTAGAGAAAGCAGTTACTTGGGTTATCATTACATTGATTGTGGTATTTGATCCACTGGCAGTTATCTTATTATTGGCTAGTCAAATGAGTTTTCAAGAGTTTAGAGAACGTGAAGGCAAAACTGGTGTTCTAAAAGATAGCAATGGAACCATTGTTGGAATTAAGATGCCCAAGCAGGAAGTCGAAGAAGAACAGCCTAACAATGATATTATTCCTATGCCAGATGAACCTGTTATAGAAGAACCCAAAGGTACAGAGTTTGAACCTATCAATTGTAGCAAGTGTGGTACTGAATTAGTAGATATTCCTAATATAGGATTACATTGCCCTAACCACGAATGTGGCGTAATTAATGAACCCATTGAAGAGACTATTCCTGTAAATGATGTTCAAATCGAACAAGTAAGCGAACCAGCTCGATCACATTCTATTGATGGCGAATATGTATATGTAAATGGACAAGTATATCATAGAAATGCTGTTCCTACAGGATATGTTCAAAATGAAGAACAACAAGAAAGTAATCTTTGGACCAATACAATAACGTCTGAAGAGTACTTACAAGCCAGCAAAGATAAAAAGGCCTAATGTGCAAGGAAAAATAACACTGATATCCCCTCCTGATATTTTTGAGAATAGTAATACAAGTATACTATTTTCACACGTTACAGAAGAAGAACAAGACGCAATTAGTCAATGGTTGTCAACTGCTACATTTAAACAAGACGTTAATTTCTACATATATTCCGGCGAACCAAATGCCACTTGGTTTTTGTACGCATCTAATCGTTGCGAGTATAAGTATATAAACATAGATTGTGTAAATTATATTACACAGGCTCTAAGCGGTTATGCTCTAGGCAAAAGTGGAACATATTATAAAACTACAGATGATAATCTAGCCAGTGTTTATAGCCACATTAATAGTAATAGGGTTAATCGAGTAGAACAATTTTTAGAAAGTATACTAGGTGAATAAACAAGATAAACATCATAGCTGCGATTTCTGTGGCAAGAGCAAAGAAGATGTAGAAAAACTCATCGTAGGTGAGAATGCTGCGATTTGTAACGACTGTATAGATCTCTGTGTGGATATATTAGTTGACGAAAAAATTAAAAAATTCCCCACTGACAAAAACTTCTTAAATCCTGTATTGATCAAAGAGTTCCTTGATGAATATGTAATTGGGCAGGACGATGCTAAGATTTCTCTTAGTGTGGCAGTTAGTCAACACTTCAAACGTATCAACAATCCCAGCAAAGATATAGAATTAGAAAAGACCAATGTATTACTATTGGGTCCAACTGGCTGTGGTAAGACCATGTTGGCCAGGAAGATAGCAGAATATTTAGATCTTCCTTTTGCCATATGCGATGCCACTGGTATTACAGAAGCAGGTTATGTCGGAGATGATGTAGAAAGTATTCTACTACGATTGATCAACGAAGCCGATGGCGACATTGAAAAAGCCAGCCAAGGTATTGTGTACATTGATGAAATTGATAAGATTGCCCGTAAAGGTGAGAGTGTCAATATCAGCAGAGATGTCAGCGGCGAAGGTGTACAACAAGCATTGCTCAAAATGGTCGAAGGCAGTATCATGCGTGTTCCATATACAGGAAAACGTAAGCATCCTGGATCTGAAATGCAGGAAATTGATACTAGAAGTATTTTGTTTATCTGCGGTGGAGCATTTGTAGGCTTAGATAAGATCATACAACAACGTACAAATACCAAAGGTGTTGGATTTGGATCTGCTGTGTCTACAATCAAAGATGATTCAGAGTTATATCGTAAAGTCATACCCAAGGATATTATTCAATATGGATTTATTCCTGAGTTTATTGGACGCTTTGGTATGGTGACCAATGTCGACGAACTAAGTGTGGAAAATCTAGTTAAAGTTTTGCTGGAGCCAAAAAATAGCATTGTTAAACAATATCAATATATTTTTGAACTTGATGGAATTAAATTAGAATTTGAAGATGACGCATTGAGTCTTATTGCTGAAAAAGCCAAAGACCTTAAGACCAATGCTCGTGGTTTAAAGAATATCATAGAAAAAATACTATTACCCTATCAATTTGATGCTGTTAACCTTGTAGACCGCGGTTTATCCAAAATTGTAATAAGTAAAGATACTGTATTAGGAAATGCAGCTATAATGATTTTTGATAAAAAGACCAAAAATGAACAAAAATAAACCAAAAGGACGCGGTACAATAATTGTGGTCGGCGATCTTCCGCTAAATGTGGCATTGAGAAAATTCAAACAGAAAGTAGACGATCTTGGTATTTTGGAAATCGTAAAAGAAAATATGTTTTTTGAAAAACCTACCACTGTACGCAAACGTAAAAAAGGAGCTGCCCAGGCACGGTGGCGTAAGAAAATGTCTGATCAACAACTGCCAAAGAAGTTGTTTTAATCCGGAGTAATATATGAGTATATGCCAAGCATGTATGTCAGAAGTTCATCAAAGTGCTAGTATGTGCCCATATTGTAGATCGGAATTTATCTCTACAGGTTGCGGAGTTTTAAAACCAAAATCAACTCCGCCTAACACTGACTACAGATATAATTATAACAGCAGTGGTACCAACGACGGTCCGTATGGTGCTATATTTGCTGTGGCAATAGTTGGTGGTATTATTTGGACATTCTGGTCATTTTTTTCTACATTATTTTTTTGTATTTTTTGTATATTTGTTGCCAGTGTTATGTACGATCACTTTAAGAAAAAAAGAAAATAATATCAATGACTCATTGATATAGATAAATATTATTGTTACAATAAGTAACGCTCTGAATAATAAGCCCCTAAGGGGCGTGTCTAACACATAAGGAGAACAATATGACACAATTAAGACTCAACACGGACAATCAAACGGTCCTCATTACTCGAACCATCGAGCAAGCCCCAAGCAAAAACTCTATGTTACGCGAATTGATTAAAAATTCGCTAGAAGCTATTGCCCACACAACATTTGCTCCAAACTCCAAAAACTATCGAAAAGAAATTCGTATACGAAAAACCAATCCTCGTTGGTTTGGAATTGATGGATTTAGTCCTGTAAAATTTGGTATATGGAATACAGGTATAGGAATGAGCGCAACCGAACTACGTAAGGCCACAGACCTAGCTAGTTCAATTAATAAAACACAAGGTACTAAAAATAATTTTGGTATTGGTGCCAAAGTATCAACTCTTGGTGTAAATCAAACTGGTGTTATTTGGATATCGTGTAAGAACGGACAAGTAAATTTAGTATTACTACGTAAGGCACATGATCCTAAATTAGGACTAGATGCGTATGAACGTATGGATTTCCCAACTGAGGAAGGTGGAACAGATGATGTATATAATATCACATCATTATTCACCGATCCATTTAATGATGGATTAGTTGAATACGACTCAAATCCTAGTGGATTAACTGTTGACGAAGATTGGACATATATTGTTTTATGCGGCAATGATGTATTTCAAAATACCTGCGAAGATCCATATGACGAAAGTGGCCGAGACATTACCAAAGGATGGGCACTGGCAGAACTTTATAAAAGATTTGCAGAGATTCCAGAAGATGTTGCTATCTATAGTGAAATCCATAATCGAGGAGAATCACAGGGTATTCCAAAATTTAAAACTGTAGAGGAAGATTTAAAATTTCATTCTGAAAAATATTCAGAGAGTGTACAATACGAGTGTGTGGTCGATTCTACTGGAATTAAAATTCACTACTATTGGGATGGTCCTTCGGGAACCAAATCAAATGAAAAAACTCCTATGACTGTGGTTAATTCATATTCTAAAACTCCTATTTTTTCTGCCTTAAAATTCAAAGGAGAATTCTTTGATATCAGAGGAGGTGCTAGTAGACGTTCGGGACAGACATGGCCACCGGCTGCTAAAGAATGTGGTATATTTTATGGGCATGAATTTGTAAGAGTATATTTAGAAATTCCACAAGATTTTGATGTTATTCAAGATCAATATCGTACACGTCTATTAGTTGATGATGCGTCAAAGGATGAAATTAAATTTACATCATATTCTACAGAGATTTATAAAAATATTCCGCAATGGTTAAAGGATCGTATGAATGAATATGCTCCGAAGCCCATGGATCTCTCTGATGTTCAAAATGAACTACAGAAATATATGGATTCTCTTAAATTAAGAACTCCCGCAATAAAAACCGGAGCAATAGGCGGAGACCGAACAGGCGAAGGTGGACAATCGGATAAAACACCAGTTCCTAAGAAAAAGCCTTCTAAGAAACTACCAGAGTTTTCTGATACCAAAAAAGGACAGATTACATTAGTAGCAGCAGTGGCAGGTAATTATAGCACCAGGAAAAAATTTCCTAACATTGTTGTATTAAACAGCGATAAAGAAATTAAAGCAGCATCGGTATGTGATACATTTAGTTATAAAGCTGCCGAGTATGTACAAGGAACAGATGTTGATACATTGTTTATTAATGGTACCTACGAAGCTGTTGACTATATCGTCGACGATCTAATGATAGAATATCAAGATACCAATGTAAAAGATCAGTTAGAAACTCGAGCGTATGAAACAGCAGTGAATTCTCTTACACAAATAGTAGGGATGGGATTGGTTCACGGTTTATTGAAAAAAGGAACACCTGGGTACACACCAGAAGATTTTGAAAAAGTCATTGATCCAGCAGTTCTAACTACCCATGCGGATAATTGGAAAGAAAAGATTGAAGATGTTCGAAAACAATTTAAAAAATCTGTTGTACATTTATTAAAAGAATCCGAACATAGTGATCATAGTAATGAAAAACTAACCAATTTGTTTGACCTATCTACAAATTAATGTTATAATAACTTATGTTTCCATATATCGGCGGTAAAGCACATCATGTAAAGTGGATGGATCCACTTTTCCCAAATACATTTCCTATTTTTGTAGAGGTGTTTGGTGGTGCCGGATGGGTATCAGTTAAAAGTAATAAAGTAACACAATCTATCAAACGAGTCTATAACGATTTTAATCCGTTATTGGCCAATGTGTACGAATGCTTTAAGAGAGACCCTGCCGCCGTATTGGCCAAAATGAATTCTACACCTAAGAGTGATCCTCTATTGTACAAACAATATCAACAAGAATTATTTGCTACATTAGATTGGACCAAAGTAACATTAGGTGATATAGATCTGTGTGTAAAATATCTTTATTTACAAACACAAGTATTTGCAGGTACTCCACTTAGCACCAAAAATGTTCCGTACTTTACAGAAACCAAAGCAGGCGGCAAGTATCCAAGCAAGTACGACACACTGAGAAATAAACTGAGTAATACTGTTATCACAGATAGACTCCGACAAATTACCAATGTAGAGCAAATGGATTGTATTGATTTAATTAAAAAATATGACAGTCCGGATACATTCTTCTATGTAGATCCTCCATACTATAATATGGAATTTTATTACAGTAAAGATTTTCCCAGAGAAAAACACGAAGAATTAGCAAATACATTGTCTAATATACAAGGTAAGTTTGCATTAAGTTATTATGACTTTGATGATTTGAAATTATTCTATCCAGAAAATCAATTTAGCTGGCATCGCCAATCGGTATATCGTAGTGCCGCAACTCGTAGCAGTAAAAATGCTAATTACAGTACAAAGAGCAAAGGCACAGAAATTCTAATTATGAATTATACTCCGCCACCTGTTATTATTGTACCAAACTCTAAAAAAATTTTATTAGATCCATTATTATTTGATTCCGATAACTAAAAAATAAGTTGACATTGTATACGATTTATTGTATAATATATATTGCTCAACAGTAACAAAATTATGTTAAAAGAATCACTTGATAAATTTGTTGCTCCTATGTACGGTAAGACCAAACGTACAGTAGACACTTACAAGACCGTAGCAAAACATTGTTCTTCACACATTACTCGTCTTGTTGATGAATATAAGATGGTTAAAAATGATCAACAATGTCTACGAGAAATACGTAACGACATTGACTACTACCTGCGTAGATATCACGAATATTGTATACAACAACGTGATGGAATGAAAGCACATTATCACGAAGTTGAAGCAGATGAGGAATGTGACTTTGAACATCTAATTCCTGCCGCACGTATTCGTGATCTGTTGCTAGCAAGTTCTATTACCACTGAGCAGGCGCTTAATGCTCCTACTGTACGTTTAAGTCGTGCTAAACATTATCAGCTTAAAGAAGCAGGATGGGCCAGCAAGACTCCAAACATGTGGTTACCTTTTCAACGATATACAAATGTGTTTGTTGCTCAGTTTCAAACATATGATGGTATTATTATTGATCCCGAGACATGGACACTAGAAAAACATTTTAATTATTTTAAACATTTAGTAATACAATAGAAAGTAAAATTATGGCCAAGCACCTCATGGTTGACTTAGAAACAATGGCTGTTTCACCTAACGCCGTTGTACTTACACTAGGCGCAGTACACTTCAATCCCTATGGAACAGGATATTCAGATAAACTGTACTTCCGTGTAAGCATCGATGACCAAGATAAATTTAATAGAGAAATTGATCCTAGCACATTAGAATGGTGGTCCAAACAGTCCCCCGAGATCATGGAGGAAGCATTTAGTCCTGATGACAGAGTTCCTCTAGTGGACGCCATGGATAAGTTCCATAAATTCGCCTGGGGCGCCAGTGCCTTTTGGAGCCACGGAAGTGTGTTTGATATTGTCATACTAGAAAATATCTTTAGACAACTAGATAAACCTGTACCTTGGCAATACTGGCAAATTCGTGATACACGCACATTGTTTGATCTAGGATTTGACCCAGACATGCCCACTGGTTCTAAACACAATGCGCTAGAGGATGCTATCCGTCAAGCAGTGGGTGTACAAAATATGTATCGTAAACTGAACATCAGAGAACGATAAATACTGGATGAAAGTTTCTAGAACCAACGATAATTTACACTCGTATCAAGTTGAACATGCTCGTTTAGCCAAACAACGTGAACAAGAATATGTTCAAATGCTGGAACGTAGAAAACTAGAAGAAAAACATAGAGAAACAAGAATACAAAGAGCCCGTCGTCTACAGTTAGACAAAGGCAGAATTATTGACATCGATTGTTAGTTTATTTAAACCAACCTAGTTTTTCTCCAGCAGCTCGTCTTCTATCACTTTCTTCTCGACTACCTGGTAATCTACTTGCCCATAGTATGATCAAGGCAAAGAATATACCTAGCCCTAGACATAACTTCCAATTGCCTGTACGCCAATAGATTAATATTAAACTGAAGTCCATACTTAAGAACATAGCCCATTTGGCCAAAGTAGGAAAAACTCGTCCTTCTCCCCAGTTCTTGATAAACGGACCGAACAGTTTATGGTTGAGCATATAGTCATGAAACTTTTTACTGCTCTTACTAAAGCACCATGTGGCCAAGAGTGCCGGTGTTGACCATGGCAGACCTGGAATGAATGTGCCTAAATAGGCTATACCCAAAAACAATATACCTGCTGAGAACCAAAGTGCTTTTTTAATCTTTTCCATATTCAACCCTTTTGACTATTTAACGGTTTGGAAACCACTTGACAAATTTACCAGTCGAGTGTATAATAATAAAATGAAGCACAAAAAAGTTGATCGGAGAATGAATGGTTATTCTAAGTATAAGTACTGTGCTGATTTCTTTTATAAAGAGCATCAACTATTCTGTGATATTAGAAAATGGTGCTGGCAACAATGGGGTATCAGTGATGACTATGAGTTTGTAGTTAAGATCAGTGATCCGAACACTCAGTGGTGTTGGATTAACAATCAAACTACAATGAGAATTTATTTTGCCACTGATAAAGAATATTCGTGGTTCCTACTTAAATGGTGTTGATATGCGAGTCAGTTTAGTATCAGATCTACATTTAGAATTTGGCTACCAAGAACTTCCCGGTGGTGAGGTACTGATCTTGGCTGGAGATATTGCCGAGGCTCGTAGTATCAGCAAGCATCATCACAGTACCAAACTCATTCAAGATACTCCAGATACATCCTATCGTTGTTCAGAGTTCTTCAAGTGGGAATGTTCCAAGTACGACCAAGTGTTTATGGTTATGGGAAATCATGAGCATTTTCACAACAGATTTGATCGTACCTATGATGAACTAAAAAGCATACTACCTAAGAACATTACTTTGTTGGAAAACGAAGTTGTTAATTACAAGGGTGTTATGTTCATGGGTGCTACACTATGGACTGATCTTAACCGAGAAGATCCTATTACTGTTTTTACAGTAAAGGATTTCATGAATGACTATCGTGCTATAAAAAATCATTATCCTGACAAAGGCCTATATCATAAATTAACTCCTGAAGATACAGTCAAAGCACATCGTCGTAGTAAAGAATACTTTAAGTTAATGTTGAGCGAGCATCGAGATACGCCGTTTGTTGTTATTACACACATGGCTCCTAGTTTTGCCAGTGTCAATGAAAAGTATAAACATGAAACTATTATGAACGGAGCCTATGCCAGTGATCTAAGTGAGTTCATTCTTGACAATGAAAACATTCAAGTGTGGGTACACGGACATATGCATGATCCAGTTGACTATATGATCGGTGATACTCGTGTTATATCTAATCCACGTGGCTATATCGGACACGAAAATACCAGTGGTTTCAATCCTAACTTTTACTTTGAGGTGTGAAATGAATCTAACTGTTTACAGTCGTAATCGATTGTACAACACATTCTCCGATTGGGAGGTTCCTAGAGAATTTGCCGATAGTATCGCTAACTATTTGGTCTATGGATATCCATCTGGCAGTTTTTTTACCGCTGTATTAGCCAATGACTTTTTAGGTGCTATGCGTAGTAGCCATC
>Ga0209084_1001959_pt1 | contig 16574 bp, 15 predicted proteins | sample C_130820_MF_Meta_FD_187309 | JGI IMG/M metagenome (GOLD analysis project Ga0209084, IMG submission 187309) | Freshwater microbial communities from Lake Croche, Canada to study carbon cycling - C_130820_MF_MetaG (SPAdes) (version 2) | ecosystem: Environmental > Aquatic > Freshwater > Lake... | reverse complement strand
CCACAAAAAGACCGAGCGCCAGCGAGAGAATAAAGCGCTTGGAGAAGGCCGCTCCGTAAAGGAAGATCAGTTTGAAATCGAGCATCGGACCGAAGACGAGGAATGCGAGCTTCGCAGCCATCGGAAAGGTGGTAAGCGTCGCTGCGATGAAGGCATCTGTCGTACTGCAGACCGAGAGGATGGAGGCCAGTCCCATAAGGGAGACGATGGCCAGGGGGGGATTAGCCGCTAGGGGGAGGATGATCTCCTGATTCACTGCGGTACTGAAGAGCGAGGCGGCGGCGGCACCAATCACGAAATAGACGGCGACATCGAGGAAATCACGTGTGGCCACGGAAGCAGCATTCTGAAAACGGTCGAAAATCCCGCATGATCCGCTGTGATTGTGCTCATGGTCATTCTCTGGAGCAAGAAGACCAGGTCGCAGGATCGAGTAGGGTGCAACGTAACTCACGATCCATCCCGCCAGGATGGCCACCGTAAGCCCCAGACCAAAACGGAGGATGGTCATCTCCCATGCCCCCTGTCCGCGAAAGGCGGCAAGAGTACTCAGAATGACCAAAGGATTCACGATCGGGGCGGCAAGCATGTAGGTGATGCCACAGGAGACAGGCAGCCCTTTCTTCAACAGACGCCTCACGACCGGAACAATGCCGCATTCGCAGACCGGAAAAATCACCCCGAGCAGTCCGCTAACAATGATGGCCGTCCGCGGATTCTTCGGAAGAAACCGAGTCATGAGCGACTGGGGAAGAAACTCCTCTAAGAGACCCGAGAGAATAGCCCCTCCCAAGAGGAAGGGAAGCCCCTCCAGCAGGATGCTGAGGAAGGCATACTGGAAATCCGAAAAACTGAAATGGAACCAAACCGTAGAAAGGGGCACGGAAGAACTATACCCACGAAGCGGAGAAAGTCACCTTGTTGAAAAGCAAAAAGCCCCAACGGATCACTCCGGTGGGGCTTTTTGGAAAGGAAAACTACCGAATTAGAGAGACTGGGCGGTCTTAACCACATTCTCCACAGTCATACCAAGTTCCTTGAGAACAGTACCCCCAGGAGCGCTCAGGCCAAAGCGGTCGATCGCCACGGTCTTGCCATCCAGACCGACATAGCGGAACCAAGGATCGGAGATGCCGGCCTCGATAGAGACACGCTTGCGGCACGAGGTAGGAAGGACCTCCTCGCGGTAAGCCGCATCCTGACGCTCGAAGCGCTCCATGCAGGGCATGGAGACAACACGGGCACCGGCTCCGAGAGCCTTGGCGGCATCCAGAGCAACGTTCAGCTCGCTGCCGGAGGCAAGGATGATTACCTCCAGGGCCGCGGTCTCCTTGCGGGCAATATAACCACCCTTGAAGACACCCTGGCGACGCACATCGACGGAGATCTCACTCAGGTTCGGCAGATTCTGACGGCAGAGCGCCAGAAGCGTTGGGCCATCCGTGCGCTCCATGGCCGCAGCGAAGGCACCAGCCGTCTCTTCGAGATCGGCAGGACGGATGACATCCAGCCCTGGAATAGCACGGAGTGCGGCGACTGTCTCGACCGGCTCGTGAGTCGGTCCATCCTCGCCGACGGCGACGGAATCGTGGGTGAAGATGTAGGTGGTCGGAAGCTTGGAGAGTGCGGCCACTCGGATGGAAGGACGCCCGTAATCGCTGAAGACAAGGAAGGTAGCCCCGGCGATGCGGAAAATACCGTCGTAGGCATAGCCGTTCATGATCGCGCACATGGCATGTTCGCGGATCCCGAAGTGGATGTTACGCCCCTCACGGTTCTGATCGGTGAAGTCTCCTCCACTCTCGATGTAGTTGAGAGTAGAACCAAAGAGATCAGCACTACCGCTGACCAGCAGGGGCATGGCCTTGGCGATCGGCTGGAGAACAATGCTACCGGCCTTGCGGGTGGCGATCGCCTCGTCTGCCTTGAAAGGAGGGATCAGGGAGAGAATATCGGGAACCTTCTGATCGATGCCGGCGTCCAGAAGGGCGGCAAGTTCCGCATTGGCAGCGCGCCAGGCGGCAAAATCCGTCTGCCAGGCGGCATGGGCCTCGGCACGCTTGGACTTGAGGTCTGCGAAGTAAGCGGTGACCTCGGGAGCGATGAAGAACTTCTCATCAGGTAGACCGAGTCCCTTGCGGGACTCATCGGAGAACTTCACACCCGCCTCGCCGTGGGCCTTGTTGGTGCCCTCGACCTCGGGGATTCCCTTACCGATGATTGTCTTGCAGATGATCATGTGGGGCTTGCCCTTGGTGGACTTTGCCTTATTGAAGGCTGCGAGGATCTCGTCCAAGTTGTGGCCGTCGATCATCTGGACATGCCAGCCGTAGGCGGAGTAGCGGGCGCCGACATCTTCGCTCTGGCTGACATTCAGCATGGCGTCGAGGGTGACGTTGTTGGAGTCGAAGAAAACAATCAGGTTGTCGAGTCCCAGGTGACCGGCAAGCGAGGAGGCCTCGGCCGAGACACCTTCCTGAAGGCAACCATCGCCGCAGAGAACGACGATATGGTTGTTGAAGATGGTGTGCTGGGGAGTGTTGAAGCGGGCGGCAGCCATCTTCTGGGACATCGCGAATCCGACGCCATTGGCCACACCCTGGCCGAGAGGACCAGTGGTCGCCTCCACACCGGGAGTCTCATGGAACTCAGGATGACCCGGAGTAATGCTGTGGAGTTGGCGGAATTTCTTCACCTGATCGAGAGGAAGGTCGAATCCGGAAAGGTGCAGCCATGCGTAGAGGAACATGCTGCCGTGACCTGCGGATAGGATAAAACGGTCACGGTTGATCCAGCGTGGAGCCGCAGGGTCGATCTGGAGAGCCTCACCGAAGAGAACAGCACCGATGTCAGCTGAGCCGAGGGGAAGACCGAGATGTCCCGACTTGCAGGCGGTGACGGCGTCGATGGCGAGTCCGCGGGCATCGCGGGCGGCTAATTGGAGGATTGCGTTGTTCATAAATAAGACTGATAGGACAAACATCCAAAGAAGCTTTTGCAAGCATCCATGCGATACATTTTCGCCAAAAAGGAATTTCCGAGGACTACGCGGGCTGCTGTTGAGTCAGGCAGTGGAAAGCCCCCAGTCCCCAGATCAACTCACGGCAGTCGATCGGCCGGATCATGCGTGTGGGAAAAAGCTCCGCAAGGATCTCCACGGACTCCACATCGGAATCACCGCCGAACGCGGGCATCAGCACCGATTCGTTGGCGATGTAGAAGTTGGCATGACTAGCCGGCAAGCGGATCCCCTCACGGTCGATTCGGAGAGGCATCGGCATCTCGATCACCTTAAGCGGAGTTCCATCCTGGAGTTTCATGCCGCGAAGACGCTCGAGGTTTTCTTTTAAGGGGAGGTGGTTGGGATCAGTTTGATTCGGTTCAACGACGGTGATGACCGTGTCACGGGAGACAAAGCGGGTGATGTCGTCGACATGCCCATCCGTGTCGTCACCCTCAATGCCGTCACCGAGCCATAGGATTTGCTCCACCCCGAGATAATCCCTCAATCCCTGCTCGATCTGATCGCGGGACATCGAGGGATTGCGGTTGGGATTCAGAAGGCATGACTCAGTGGTGAGCAAGGCACCCGCTCCATTGGGATCCACGGATCCCCCCTCGAGGATGAATGGCGGCTCGAACAGCGGAAAACCAAAATAGTGTGCGATCCGGGTAGGGACGATATCATCAGCTTCGAAGGGAGGATACTTGTTACCCCACGCATTGTACCCGAAGTCGTTGACTGCAAGCTGGGGCGCCAAAGCACGCTTAACAAAGATCGGACCATGATCCCGGCACCATGGCTCATGGGTCGGATTGTTGTGAAACTCGATGCGCTCCATAGGAGCGACTGCCGAGAGAAGCCCCCTCACCTCACTCTCCTGTTCGGAGTTGGAGATATTGATTCTCAGGATTTCAGATTCGGCAAGAACCGAGGCCATCTTGACGAGCGTCGGGACAATCCGGTCATAGCTCTCAGGAAAGCTCTGACCATCCGCATGCGGCCAAGAAATCCAGGTGGCCTCATGTCTCTCCCACTCCGCGGGTATCGAGTAACCCAAGGAACGAGGTGTTGCGGCGGAGTCCGTCACTCGAACCGTAAGGGAGATTAAGGGGGGAGCTTAAGCCTATGCCAATTAGGCTTAGGCAATGGGGCAATTAGGCGACCTGGAGCTTCTCCAAAAGAGCAGCCTTGGAAGAAAGGCCCGTCATACGCTCCGCGAGGACTCCATTGCGGAAAATCATCAGCGTCGGGATGGCGGTTATCTGGTGGGTCTGAGACACACCAGGCGCCTCGTCGACATTCACCTTCGACACGGTCACCTTGCCAGCAAGCTCCTTACCGAGTTCCTCGATGACCGGGGCAATCATGCGGCAAGGTCCGCACCAAGGTGCCCAAAAATCAACTAGTAGGACGGGCGATGAGGCAACGGTCTGATCGAATGTTGCATCATTGAGTTCAAGGACGTGTTCGGAAGCCATAATAAGTAGGTGTTAATGAGTAAAAGAGGACTAAGAGAGAAGGAAGGTCCAGAGCTGAATGCCAAATGCCACAAGAGCAAAAGCAGCAAGTGCAATCACCAAGGGAAGCGGCAACCCGGACGAGGAGGCGGTCTCTTCTTCAATCTCATCAGGAGTCTCGGAGAGATCCAGATTTTCAGGAATATCACCTTTGGCTTTGCTCGAAATCTTGGCAGGTGTCGTAGGTATCGTAGTTGTCGTCGCGGTCACAGTTGCAGCTGACTCGCCGATCTTGCGAGCAGCTGCGGCAGGTGCAGGCTGGAGCTTGATCGTCGCCTGAGGCATGGCCTTGGTTTCAGCGGCACGCGGCACCACAGGCTCTGGTTTCAGCGCCACCGAAGGAACAGCAGGCACCGCCGGGACAGCCTTGGAAGAAGGAGTAACGGCTACGGGTGGCTTAGGAACTCCGGTCGAAGGAGAGGCAGGAGGCGTTGATGGGACGGATCCCGGCACTGAACCAGGAGGCCTCAAAGGTGCTAGGGGAGCAAGAGGAGACAAGGGCGCTGGTGACGCCGAAGGAGTTAGAGGAGCCGGCGGCTTGAGAGGTCCAGGAGAAGGAGAAGGAGAGGGAGTTGCGGATCCGACTGACACTCCCGCAGCGGGAACAGGCACACCTGCGGCAGGAACAGGCTTAGGAGGGAGCTTCAGTGGAGGAAGCTTGACGGGAGAAGGTGAACCGGTGGGCAAATCGGGCACCGGTGGGGTATTCTGGGATGGGGTTTCGCTCACAGTAGTTCGGAGATTTGAGTGGGAAAATTATGTTCTGAATGCACTCCTGTCAATCATGCTCCCAAAAGCAAACGAATAACCTGTGCTGATGGTGCCCAGCAGAGCACTAAAGTCAGCGAAAAAAATGCGTTTTGCTATTCCCCTAATCCCCTATCCCCCCTGGGCCGTTTTTGCTGAGTGAAGGTTTTGCATATTGGAAGTCAAATCCTGAATAATGTTGATGGCTTCGCGGCGGATGGGATCGGGTGTCTGCGCAACATCAGCATCATCCTCCTCGGCATCAGGATCCTTGGCCATCTTTTCTCTGGCAGGCTTCTTCTTGAGAGTGACTTTGGGGAGAGCGGGTTTGTCGAGTGTGTCGAGCGTGACCTCATAGGCCGTGGGTTCCTGCGCAGGATGAAGTTTTCGCTCCTTCTTACGATCCTGCTTACGGGCTTTTTCTTGGGCGAGCTCATCCTTGCGGACCTTTTCATTGAGCGAAAGCTGATTCAAGTCGAGTTTCTCACGGAAGCGCTTCATGTCCTCATTAATGTACCGGAACTCGGGATCCTTCGAGACACGGTCAGCCGAACGCTGCTTAAGGGTCTCGAGGAAAGGTGATGTGAAGGCGAATTTATTGACGGACTGCGGGTCAACCTCGTCGTAAGCAAGGGGATTGGGAAGGGAACTCTCGCCGATCTCCGGAGTATCCGTGGGCGAGGGGAGGACGATATCGGAAAGCACTCCCCTGTGCTGGGTGGACCCCCCCGAGACGCGGTAGAACTTCTGGATCGTGAGCTTGAGAGATCCAGCCTTGGAACCCTCGTCATGAAAAAGCGGCATGAACTTGCCGACATCCAGAAGTGTCTGGACGGTTCCCTTGCCGAAACTGCGTTGGTCGCCGACGATCACAGCCCGACCGTAATCCTGGAGGGCTGCCGCAAAAATCTCGCTGGCGGAGGCACTGAGACGGTTCGCCAGCACAATTACGGGACCAGTGTAAAAGGGCTCTCCCTCCTCATCCTTTGCGACGGTGACTTTCCCGTTGGCATCCTTAGCCTGCACGACGGGGCCGCTGCCGACAAAAAGCCCCGTTAGGTTGATCGCCTCCTCGAGAGAGCCGCCGCCGTCGCGCCTCAGATCGATGATAAGTCCCTCGATCCCCTCCTTCTTCATGCGTTCGACAATACGGCGGACATCCTTGGTGGTGCTCTTAGCATCCCCTGCCCCATGCTTGTCCATCTCGGCATAGAACGAAGGAACGGTGAGCCATCCGATCTTGACGTTCTTACCTTCGGGATTAGTGGAATCGATCACTTCACCCTTGGCCTCGGACTCCTTGAGTTTCACCTCTGCGCGTGTGATCTCGATGACATGGCGCTTCGAGGGATCGGTAGCATTCGCGGGGATGACCTGAATGCGCACCTGGCTCCCCTTGGCCCCGCGGATCTTCTCCACGACTTTGTCCAGCTTCATATCGACCACATCCTCGAAGGGTTCCTTGCCCTGAGCAACGGCCGCGATCCGATCATTGGCCTTCAGGCGTCCATCCTTGTCAGCAGGCCCTCCCGGGACGACCTCCACAATTTTTGCATACCCGTCGTCGGTTCGGAGAACGGCCCCGATCCCCACCAGTGAGAGCCTCATCTGGATGTTAAAATTCTCCATGTCCGAGGGGCTCATGTACTCGGAATGCGGATCGTAGCTCTGGGAAAGCGCTACCAGAAAGGTCTTGATCACGTCCTCGTCGCTCTGCTCGTTGATGCTCTTAAGGAACTGGTCATATCGTTTGCTGACTACTTTGGCAGCGGGATTAAGGGGGTGCTGATTGAGACTTTCCTGAAGAAGTTCGGCTTCGATACGATCCGACCACAGCCGGTCGGCCTCCTGAAGATCGGAGGGCCAAGGCGCTTTCTTGCGGTCAATCTCGACACTCTTAGAACTGGCAAAGTCGTGGGGGGCTGCGGCCAAGCTCTTATCCTTGGCTACACGGTCCTCAACTCTTTGGCGAAATCTCGTGAAGATCTCGCGTGGAGCCGTCAGGTCGCCACGGAGGATATCCGGGGCGAGTGTTGGAGAAAAGCGCTGGATAAACTCGTCGATATCCCCCTTCGTGAAATAGAGATGCGTGTAATCAAGGATATTAAAATAGTTCTTCAGAACCCGCTCCGACATTGTCTCCGGTGGCTCGGACTCTTGCCGCGGGGGATTTTTTTCAGAAAGGGAAAGCGGGTGGAGGTAATGCCCTTGCTCCAGCATCCGTGCTACAGTAGCAGCAACTGGAGACATGTCCGTGGAGGCGGTCTTGTTGGTGGCATTGGTTGCAGAGGCACCAATCCTAGAAACCAGCAACAGGAGCAGCAATGGCAACAACTTCTTTGTCGGGAAACTCATCAAACAGAACCGTTGCAGAGAGATGAAGGAAAAGCAAACATCATGAAATGGATAAGGATAAGACACAACAAGGCCTCAAAATGTTCACCGGAGGAGCGCTTCAGACCAACTCTTATTTGGTAGCCTGCCCGGAAGGAAACATGCTGATCGATGCGCCCGAAGGTTCCGCCGAGGCATTTCGGGATATTCCGATCGCCATGCTTCTACTCACCCACGGTCATTATGACCATGTCTGGGATGCAGCCGCCGTGGCACGCCATCATGGATGCATAGTGGCAATGCACCCCGTCACCGAGACGATGCTGGCAGATAGGAATCTCCTGAGACGGTTCGGGATCGATCTTGAAGTGGAGCCTGTGAATGCGGATCTAAAACTCCTCGAGGGTTCTAGGCAGTACCTCCTGGGAAGATCCTTCGACCTCTTCGAGGTCCCAGGCCATTGCCCAGGCAGCCTCTGTATCCACGATGCCTCATCGAATCTGTTGTTCGGGGGAGACGTGCTCTTCGCGGGCGGGGTGGGACGTTGGGATCTGCCCGGGGGTGACCGCGATCTTCTCCTATCTGGCATCTCCACAAAACTGCTTCCCCTGCCCGACCAGACCGTCGTTCTTCCGGGACATGGTCCCTCCACAACGATCGCTGAGGAAAAAGCGAACAATCCGTATTTAGCTGGGGCTTGATACGGCGGATTTAGTAACTGTTAAAATTACGGTCTCAGCTGATCTCAGCTCGACAGATTGATTCCCATTGAAGTAGTCAAGTAGTATGCCTTCCTTTGCCTACGTAGCCCTTGATGCCCAAGGACAACAGGTCAGTGACTATATTGATGCCGCCAGCCAATCCGAGGCTGTCAACTCTCTCAGAAGCCAGGGGCTCTTTCCTACAAACGTCAAGGAGCAGGCCAGAACTACCAAGGCCAAGGCAGGGAAGGGTGCTAAAACCGCCAAGAGTGCCTCCGCCAAAGGCAAGAGCATTACCATTCCCTTCCTCGAAAAGAAGACGATCAAGAGTGCAACACTCATGGTGTTCACCAGACAGTTGGCCACTCTCATCGACGCAGGTCTACCCCTGCTGCGTGGACTCACTGTCCTTGGAAAGCAGGAACCCGATCCGGTGCTCAAAAAGACCATCACCCAGCTTGCCGAGGCGGTCCAAGGGGGTGGAACTTTCAGTGAAGGCCTCAATTCTCATCCTAAGATCTTCAACAAGCTCTATGTGAACATGGTCAAGGCGGGCGAACTCGGCGGCGTATTGGAGGTTGTTCTTAATCGACTTGCAGAGTTTCAGGAGAAGGCCCAGAAGGTAAAGGGTAAGGTCAAATCAGCCATGATGTACCCAGCAATCGTCATGGTGATCGCCATTATCATCATGGCATTCCTCTTGGTATTCATCGTTCCGAAATTTGAGCAGATCTTTGCCGACATGCTGGGTGGCAAACCCCTCCCCCTCTTGACTCAGATTGTCATCGGGGCGAGCCGGGGTGTTCAACATAACTTTATCTTACTCGGTCTTGGCATAGGCGCAGTCTTCTTCGGGATGAAATATCTGACTTCCACACCGAAGGGGGCAGTGCTTTTCGACCAATTCATGCTCAAGGCACCTCTCTTCGGCGACCTGACCCGTAAGAACGGCATCTCCAGATTTACTCGCACGCTGGGAACCCTTGTGACCAGCGGTGTCCCCATCCTCCAGGCTCTCAATATCACTAAGGAAACGGCCGGCAACGCCGTCATCTCCACTGCCATCTCCAAGATTCATGACTCGGTCAAGGAGGGTGAATCCATCGTTCGTCCGATGGAGGCGAGTGGCGTCTTCCCAGCGATGGTTATCAGTATGGTGGACGTCGGCGAGGAAACGGGCCAACTTCCCGAGATGCTACTTAAAGTAGCTGACCTCTACGATGACGAGGTTGATAGCGCTGTTGCAGGACTCACCTCCATGATGGAGCCGATCATGATCGTCTTCCTCGCAGTGGTGGTCGGAGCCATTGTCATCGCCCTCTTCCTCCCACTCATCAGTATCATCAGCGGCATGCAGGGATAAAAATATGATCACCCCTCACAAAAAAACTTCTTCCGGAGGTTTCACTCTGATGGAACTGCTAATTGTCATCGCCATCATAGCTATCTTGGCATCATTGGTGCTGGCTGCTGCTGGAAGCGTCCAGAAAAAGGGGGCTCGATCACGCACAGAAGCGGAGATAGCTGCACTGGGAGCAGCCCTGGAAAGCTTCAAGGCCGACAATGGAGATTATCCCAGTAACAGCCTCGCTAACAACTCTGCCGTACTCGTCACCAATCTCATGCCAACCAACGGGAACAAGGTCTATTATGAGTTCAAAAAAAAGTCTTTGGATGCCAATAATAACTTTCTGGATCCCTTTGGCTCCTCATACAATTACCGCTACACAAATGGAGCACCAAATAATGGGGCTAATAACTACGACCTCTGGTCAACGGCGGGTAGCCCAAGCAGCACTAATACTTGGATCAAGAACTGGTAGCGTCTGCGGACGTGCAATGCCACGCAATCAACCGATCGTTCTGAGGTTGCCCCAACCCTCCAGCACGAGTTGGGACCAGCTTTCTAGCTGATCGTTGCGCTCCACCAGTTCCTCGCGGCTGAGAAATCCAAGTTCAGCAATTGCCGCCTCATTAGCCGTCACCTGGGGTTCAGCCAGATGGCATTGATGCACGATCCCCAAGTGAACGGCTCCCACAGGATTCGTGTCATCATTGAGGAGGGCCAGCGGACGCTCGATAAAGGCGCTGCCCAGGGAAAGCTCTTCCTGCAGTTCGCGCATGAGGGCCCGCTGATAGGCTGCCGAATCAAAGGCTTCGCCCAATCCATCCCCATCATTGATATGACCGCCAATGCCGACCGAGCCCTTTTTTAGCAAGCGGGTCTCCCCTGAACCACTTCCGCGACGATAATGAAGGATCTTCTCCCCGGAGGTCACAACCACGTAGGGAATCAACTGCTTCAGCGACGGATCCTCCTCGGCATCAGCCCTGGGAACAAAGAAATGATTACCCGGTTGGAAAAAGATAGGAAGGTATCGACTGATCTCGGGATTGAGGCCGTGGAAGGAACCAAGCTCATCAAAAAGAGAGCGGCGGATGACAAGAACTTGTTCGGTGGAAGACATAATCAGGCTGATAGACTGAAGGCTGAAAGGCGATAGGCAAGCGCCAAAAACTCAACCTTCCAAATAGGGACCCAACTTCTCCCTAAGCGTGTTGCGGGCTCGGAAAAGAAGGCTCTTTACGGCAGGAAGACTCATTGCAAGAACGGTGGCTATCTCTTCGTACGGCATGTTCTCGTGGCGCCGCAGGATAACGGCAAGACGCTCCTTCTCTGGCAGGAATGCAAGGGCCTGTTCAATCGCATCATGCAGTTCCCTCTCGAGGATCTGCTGATCAGGCCCCGGAGCTCCATCGGGATGATCCGGCCTCTCCTTATCCGGATCCCGTGACTGAGGAATCAAGCGAGCGCGGCCCCGCCTTCGGGATTCGTTAAAGACCAGACGCTTCGCGATGGTCAGAAGCCATGTGGTGAATCGAGCTTCCGGTCTCCATCGCTGCGCAGACTTCCAGACGTTCAGGAAAACCTGCTGGGCAAGATCTTCCGCATCAGACATTCCGATCATACGTGCCACGGTGGCGATCACAAGACCCTGATGCCGCTCCACCAGAAGACGGAATGCCATGGTATCTCCCAAAGCAATACGCATCATCAACTGCTCGTCAGTTTCTTCCGACTCTGGGGGAATCTCCGTCACCCTCAAAAGCCTGACTTCAACTCTTCAATCCTTCAACCTCTTAACCGCAATCCTCCCAATGGGATCGCCCTTCGCCCTGAAAATCGTTTCAAACTCGGTAACGGGCCTCTGCAGATCATCCTCCCAAGCAGTTTCAATCCATCCTCCGTGCAAGCTGAGCTGATCCTTCATGGAAGCAAAATATCCAAGATGATCCGTCTGCAGTCGAAGAACACCATCCGGTTTTAGTTTTGTAACAGCTACTTCTAGGAAGGAGACATTTAGCAACCTCCGGACCCAGTGACGTCGCTTCGGCCAGGGATCTGGAAAGGAGACATGCAGGGTGTCTAGAAATCCAGTGGGAATCAGGTCCTCGAGTGATTCTTTCCCCCACCCCCTCCAAAGAGCCGCATTCGGAATTCCCTGGCGCTCGATCTTCCTATTGCCTCGCTTCACTCGATCGGAAATCCCTTCAATTCCTGCGAAAAAAACCGTCGGATTCAGTAGGGCACTCTCGGATAAAAATTTACCCTTGGAAGCTCCAAAATCGCATTCCACCTTGTGAAATGATCCTGATTTGAGAATCAGCTCCTCCCTGGCTGCCCTGAGATCCTGATTGGGCGCCATCCGCCCGGGGGTCGGAATCACCTCGAGATCAGCCTTCCTGACCACGGAATCAAGCAGCGTCCTTATCCTGACGGCGTCGGATCAGCGCGGATTTCCGCCCTTCAACCACCGCGCGATTGAGAGTCACTCCGGCAAAATCTTCGCGATCAGGAGCCTCGTACATAACATCCAGCATGATCTTCTCAAGAAGCGAGCGGAGGGCACGCGCACCCGTCCCCTTCTTGAGAGCCAACTCGGCAAGGGCAATAAGTGCATCCTTGGTGACCGTGAGAGAAATGTCATCCATGGCCAGGAGCTTAGTGAACTGCTTGACCAAGGCATTTCTAGGCTCGGTGAGAATACGCACCAGTTCCTCTGCGTTGAGTTGTTGGAGGGTCGTCAATACTGGAAGACGACCGATAAACTCTGGTATCATGCCGAAGGAGAGAAGATCCTCAGGTTCGACGGATTCAAGAATCTTGAGCTCATCCATCAGCTCTTCGAGATCATTTTCCTTAGCATGGAAGCCTAGAGTCTTCCCTCCGGTGCGTCTCTGAATGATCTTGTCGAGTCCCACGAAAGCGCCACCACAGATAAAGAGGATATTCTGCGTGTTGAGCTGGATGTATTCCTGATGCGGATGCTTGCGTCCGCCTTGGGGGGGGACGTTGCACGTGGTGGCCTCGAGGATCTTCAGAAGCGCCTGCTGAACTCCCTCGCCGGAGACATCGCGCGTGATGGAGACGTTATCGGTTTTACGGCCGATCTTGTCGATTTCGTCAATATAGACGATACCGATCTCAGCCTTCTTCACGTCGTAATCGGCATTCTGAAGTAGGCGAAGGACTATATTCTCGACATCCTCACCGACATATCCGGCTTCGGTGAGTGTCGTGGCATCGGCAATACAGAAGGGAACATCCAGGATGCGGGCAAGCGTGCGGGCAAGCAGAGTCTTACCTGAACCGGTCGGGCCAATCAGAAGCACATTGCTTTTCTCAACCTCCACGTCGGCCAACCCCTCGGAGAGAAGTCCCGGTGAGAATCCGTCGCGTTCCATCGCAATCCGCTTGTAGTGGTTATGAACCGCAACCGAGAGAGTGCGTTTAGCAAGATCCTGTCCAATGACATGAGCGTCCAGTTCCCTGCGGATCTCGGACGGTTTAGGAACCCTCAGTTCGGGAGCTCTATGATCGCTACCGCCCTCGACCGTCTCCTTGTCCAAGATTCCCTTGCAGACCGTGATGCAGCTATCGCATATGTAAACACCCGGCCCGGCAATAAGCTTACGGACCTCAGCATGGCTCTTTCCGCAGAAAGAGCACATCGTGAGATTACTAGTTCTGGCCATGGATAGGATCGACCTTGATAAAACAGGGTAGGATTACTCGACGGAATCCTTGGCCTTCTCGGGTGGATTCTTGAGCTCCTTGCGGGACTTTACCACTTCATCCACAATTCCATACTCCTTCGCCTCATCAGCGGTCATGTAGTAATCACGATCAGCATCCTTCCGGACCTGCTCCTCTGTCTTGCCGGTGTTCTCAGCGATAATGCGGGCCAAACGGCGGTTCAGCTTGTACATGAACTCGACACTGCGCTCCACGTCACTGGCAGTACCCTGAGCACCCCCGGAGACCTGATGGATCATTATGTCCGAATTAGGCAGGGCAAACCTCTTTCCCTTGGTTCCGGAACAGAGCAGAAAAGCTCCCATACTGGCAGCCATCCCCATGCAGTAGGTGTTCACGTCACAGGTGACAAACTGCATCGTATCATAGATCGCTAGCCCCGCCGTGACGGAGCCGCCCGGAGAGTTGATATAGATATGGATGTCCTTCTTGGCATCCTCCATCTGAAGGAAAAGTAGCTGAGCGATTACCAGATTAGAGACATAGTCATCAATGCCAGATCCGATGAAGATGATCCTATCCTTGAGAAGACGGGAGTAGATATCATAGCTACGCTCACCACGTCCGGTCTGCTCGACCACCATCGGGACAAGCATCGAGGACTGAGGAGGGGAATTGGACATCATACTAGTGGTCATGCCCGCAACCGGGGCCATGGACATGGGGTTCTTCATCATGGGAATGGGTGAGTTCAGGATTAACTGCAATCGGTTTCGGATCTTCTCCATTTACTCTAGCATGGGAGACGACCACATCAAGGGCCTTACCCAGAGAAATCTCCTCCTCGATCCCGGCGATCGCACGATGTTTCTGAAGCTCCTTCAGGAGCTTCTGCGGGGTCATCTGATAACGTTCGGCCATGTTGGTGATGCGCCAGGCGAGTTCCTCACGGGAAACCCTGATATCTTCCTTCACGACAATCTCACCCAGGATGAAGTTCAACTTTACCTTGTCGCCGGCACTCTGGCGAGCAGCGCCGAGAAGCTCTTCCTGATGGGAACGCAACTCCTCCTCGCTAACGCCGCGGGATTGGTTCTCTTGAATGATTTGCTTAAGAATTGTGGTGCTCTCCTGCTGGACCATCGAGGAGGGAGCCTCGAACGAGACCATGGAGAGAAGCTGCTTCACCGCTTCGCCACGGACCGAGCTGGCAAAGTTCTGAGTGGCATTCACGGTCAGACGCTCGCGGACCTGCTCACGGATCTGCTCCAGCGTGCTGCCGGGACTGAGCTTCGAGGCAAAGGCGTCGTCGAGGGGAGGAAGTTCGCGCTCCTTGATCTCATGAAGGGTCACCTTATAGGTCACCTTGTAGCCGCGCAGCTTCTCCTCGCCGAACTCTGTGGGGAAGCTGACCATGCAGTCTCGAGTTTCGCCGGTCTTCATTCCTACCATAGCGGCAGCGAGTCCCGGGATTGGACGATCCTCCTCGAGCTTAATCCAGAAATTCTTGCGGCCTACGTAGGTCGGCTGGAGATCGGGGTAGGTTTCGGCCAGCGTCTTTCCCTCGATGGAGCCTTCGTAATCGAGAACTGCAAAATCCCCCATGGCCAGATCGCGTCCCTCGACGGTCTTGAACTCCGCCATATCCCCGCGCAATCCATCCAGGAACTGCCCGACCTGAGCCTCGTCGACGACAGGCTTCTCAACCGTGATTTCCAGGCCCTTGTACTCTGGGAGATTCACTGGAGGACGGATCACCACTGTGGCGGTGAAGCGAAGGGAGCGGTCACCCTCCAGCTTGATGTCGCGGAGATTCGGGCTCTGGACAGGTGAGAGCTTCTGTTCATTGAGCGCCTCGCGCACGGCGGTGTCGAGCAATTTGCGGGTCACCTCCTGCTCGATGTCAGGCCCATACTTCTTCTCGACGATGGCGAGAGGTGCCTTGCCCTTGCGGAAGCCGGGAAGGTTTACCAGACGGCGATACTCGTTACCGACCTCCCTCCACTCCGACTGGAAGCGCTCGGGAGGAAGTTCAATATGCAGGTCGACGATGCAGGTCTCTTTCTGTTCTGTGGTGACTTTCATGATGAGCCAAGTAGCAAAGCAGGGAGTCCCTCACCGGACAATCTCCAAAGGTGATTTTTTGGGTTGCTGAAAGATTCATGTAAAAGGCAGGAAGTCAGGAAAGGAATTGAATGTGGATTCAATGACAAAGCCCAATTTCCCTAGCGAGCATCTCTTCTCTGGCCTATCAGTCTAAAAGCCTTCAGCCTAACAGCCTTTTGATCCTCTCATGCGCTCCATCCGTCTCTTTCTCTACGGGATTCCGGCCGCACTGATCCTGTTGCTGATCGCGGCATTCGTGAATGCATCGTTCCTCTCCGTGGCGAAGAAGAACGAGATGTCGATCGGCACCATCGGGGAACCCTCGACCTTGAATCCGATCCAGCAGGCCGACTCGGCCTCGGGTCAGGTCGCCGGATTCATGTTCAATGGCCTTCTGAAGTACAATCAGGATCTGGAAATCGTGGGGGATCTGGCAACGAAGTGGGAACTGTCACAGGAGACAACTTTTCAGTTTGCGAGTGACGAGGAAGCAAAGATGGCCCACTCAACGCTGGACGGAATTTGCAGGGAAGTTCCCTTAAAAACATCACTTGCAGGCAAGTTGTTAATCATCCAACTGCAGGAGCCAGGACTGAAGCAATCGAATGAACTTAAAAAAATCCTCATTGAAAAGAACCTCCACCCCCTCCCCTTCCCTCCACTTGAGAAGGGAGACACGGAGCGCCCCTTCAAAGCCGAGCCGATCATCCGTTTTACCCTGCGCAAGGATGTCCGGTGGCACGACGCCGCTCCCTTCACCTCGGCAGATGTCGCTTTCACCTACCATGCGATTATGGACGAACGGGTCGCATCTCCCAGCAGTTCCGACTTCGAACTCGTCTCCAGTTTGGAAACCCCCGATCCCTATTCCGTCGTCGTCCGCTACAAGAAGCCCTTCTCTCCAGCACTTCTGAGCTGGATGCAGAGCATGCTTCCTGCGCATCTGCTTGAGAAGGTGGAACCTGCCAAATGGGCAGAGATCTACAACCGTCATCCCATCGGAACAGGTCCCTTCAAATTCGGAAATTGGAAAACCAACGAGTACATCCGTCTCGTTAAAAACCCCGACTACTTCAGAGGATGCCCATGGCTCGACTCGGTCGTCTTCCGCGTTCTTCCCGATCCTC